>Ga0207648_10000393_pt1 | contig 48485 bp, 47 predicted proteins | sample KBSMisM32_FD_184310 | JGI IMG/M metagenome (GOLD analysis project Ga0207648, IMG submission 184310) | Miscanthus rhizosphere microbial communities from Kellogg Biological Station, Michigan, USA - KBS Miscanthus M3-2 (SPAdes) (version 2) | ecosystem: Host-associated > Plants > Roots >... | reverse complement strand
CGCCGCAGCGCTGTACCGAGTGCGTCGGCCACTACGACGAGCCGCAGTGCGTGCAGGTCTGCCCCGTGGCCTGCATTCCGGTGGACCCGCAACGCGTCGAGACGCGCGATCAGCTGTGGGCCAAGTTCACCGCGCTGGTGCGCGCCAAGGCCGGCGCCTGAGCGCCGATCCCAGCGGCACGCTCAGTTCGACCCCGGCGCGCGGTACAGCGTGACGCGCTCGGCCTTGTCGCGCCGCCCCCTGGGATGCTCGCGGGCGCAGGGCCTGCCCTGGCGGCACGGGACGTCGTGCGCGGCGTGCGCCGGTGCGCCAAAGGTCGCCGGGCCCTGCCGTGCGGCCGCCTGCTCGGCGCGATCGCGCTGCCGCGCCAGTGCGTCGGCGGCTTGTGCATCGCGGCGCGCAACCTGCTGGGCCTGCGCGAACTGTTGCGCGCTGCGTGCGTCGCCCACGTCGATCGCGGCGCCGTCAGCGCACGGCTGCCGCGAATAGCTGTCGCCGCACCGGAAGACGCGCTCCTGCGCGGCAGCGGCATGCGCCAGTGCCGCCAGGCCGAAGACCAGCGCGAGGGCGAGCGCGCGCGTCATGGCGCGGGGGCCGCCGGTGCGGCCTTCGGTTTGGCATGGATCTTCATCATCGCGCGCTCCATAGGGCCGTCGATCAGCAGGTCCAGCGCGTCGAGCGAGCGCTCGACGCACGATTCGATCGCCTCGCGTTGCTCGGGCGAGGGTTTGCACAGCACCCAGTCGGCCACCTCGTCGCGGTTGCCGGGGTGACCCACGCCGATGCGCAGGCGCCAGAAGTCGGCGCTCCCGAGCTGTGCCTGGATGTCCTTCAGGCCGTTGTGGCCCGCCACGCCGCCGCCGAGCTTGAGCTTCATCTGGCCGGGCGGCAGGTCGATCTCGTCGTGCACCACCAGCATCTCGGCCGGTGCGATCTTGAAGAAGCGCGCCAGCGCGGTCACCGACTTGCCCGACAGGTTCATGTAGGTCTGTGGCTGCAGCAGATACAGCGGCGCTTCACGCCGGTTGACCCGCGCCGCCAGCCCGTGATAGCTGCGCTCGCTTCTGAGCGTGGCGCCGAGCTTGCGAGCCGCACCTTCGATCCACCAGAAACCGACGTTGTGGCGGGTGCGTTCGTACTCGTTGCCTGGGTTGCCGAGGCCGACGATCAATCGAATCATGGGCGCAATTATCGAGGTCGCTGCCAAACGAAACGGCCCCCGTTGGGGGGCCGCTGGTGGGGGATGCGCAGCACGCGCAACCACGATCACTTCTTCTTTTTGTCTTCCTTCGGGGCGGCGGCCGGGGCCTTGCCCTTGGCGGCGGCTGGAGCCGGTGCAGCGGCGGCCGCAGCCGGCACGGGCGCGGCACCCGCGGCAGCCGGTGTGCCGGCAGCGGCGCCGGCAGCGGCGTCGGCGGCGACGACGGTTTCTTCCTCCTCGACCTTCGGCAGCGTCACCGCGACGATCACCGGGTTGAGCGTACCGTGGCGCACGATGCGCACGCCGGTGGGCGGCACGATGTCGGACACGTGCAGCGACTGGCCCTTGACCAGGTTGCTCAGGTCCACCGAGATGAACTCGGGCAGCTGGGTGGCCAGGCACTCGATCTCGACGTCGTTGGCGACGTGGCTGATCAGGCACTTGTCGGTCTTGACCGCCGGCGCGTTCTCCTCGCCCCCGTAGTGCAGCGGCACCTTGATGCGCACCCGGGTGTTGGCGTCGATGCGCTGGAAGTCGATGTGCAGCACCTGCTGCTTCCACGGGTGCATCTGGAAATCACGCAGCAGCACCTTCTGCGTCTGGCCGGCCAGTTCCATCTCGAGCACCGAGGAATGGAAGGCCTCCTTCTTCAGCGCATGGAACAGCGCGTTGTGATCGACTTCGATCGTGCGCGGTTGCCCAGCGCCATAGACGATGCCGGGCACCTTGCCGGCGGTGCGCAGGCGGCGGCTCGCTCCGGTCCCCTGCAATGTGCGCTCGAAAGCGACGAACTTCATGGTTCACTCCAAGTGATTGAGCGCCCGCGACCAGGCCGCTCGACAAAACGGATCCGAAGGACCCGCAACCGGAAAGGGCTCGCGCAGCGAACCCGCTATCGTTGTCCTTCAGAAGTTGTTGTTCTGCTCCGCGAACAGCGACGTCACTGATTCGCCATCGGAGATGCGTCGGATCGTCTCGGCGAACAGGAACGCCACCGACAGCTGCCGGATCTTCTTGCATGCCAGCGCCGCCTCGTTGAGCGGGATCGTGTTGGTGATCACCACTTCGTCGAGCTGGCTCTTCGTGATGCGCTCGATTGCAGGCCCCGAGAACACAGGATGCGTGCAGTAGGCGAACACCCGCTTGGCACCGCGCTCCTTCAGCACCTCGGCCGCCTTCACCAGCGTGCCGGCGGTGTCGATCATGTCGTCCATGATGACGCAGTGGCGGCCTTCGATGTCGCCGATGACGTGCATCACCTCCGACACGTTGGCCGCGGCGCGCCGCTTGTCGATGATCGCCAGGTCACTGCCCAGCTGCTTGGCCAACGCGCGCGCGCGCACCACGCCGCCGACGTCGGGAGACACCACCACCAGGTTCGGATAGGCCTTGCTCTTGACGTCCGACAGCAGCACCGGCGATGCGTAGATGTTGTCCACCGGAATGTCGAAGAAGCCCTGGATCTGGTCGGCGTGCAGATCCATCGTCAGCAAGCGCTCGACACCCACCGTCTCCAGCAGGTTGGCCACCACCTTGGCGCTGATCGGCACGCGCGTGGAGCGCGGGCGGCGATCCTGGCGCGCATAGCCGAAGTACGGGATCACGGCGGTGATGCGGCGCGCGCTGGCGCGCTTGAACGCATCGACCATGATGAGCAGCTCCATCAGGAACTCGTTGGTCGGCGCGCAGGTGGGTTGCACGACGAACACGTCGCGCGCGCGCACGTTCTGCTGGATCTCGACATCGACTTCGCCGTCGGAGAAGCGGCCGACCTTGGCCTTGCCGAGCTCCACGCCGAGCGTCTGCGCGATCTCGCGCGCCAACGCCGGATTGGCGTTGCCGGTGAACAGCACGGTGTTGAACAGCACGGCGCTCAGAGCCTCGTGGGAGCGGGGGTCAGCGGGATGTTTGGCAGGGGAGGAAGGATTCGAACCCTCGTATGTCGGAATCAAAATCCGATGCCTTAACCAACTTGGCGACTCCCCTACGCGGGCTCCGGCGTACGCCGGAGCCCCGAGCAACCTTCAGCCCGACCAGTGCAGCAGCGGATGCACCGACAAGCTGCGGCACATGCGGCCAACCCAGCGTGGCGGGAGATCTTCTGCGCTCCAGGTCGCCACGGGTCGATCGCCGGTGCCGGCTCTCGCGAACACTGCGCTGCCCGATCCCGACATGCGGCTGTTGCCGAAACGCTCGCGCAGCCATCGGGCCGCGTGGCCCACGTCGGCGCATTCGCGCTGTGCAACCGCTTGCAGGTCGTTGCGCCCGAAACCCTCCCGGTCGCAATCGGAAAGCGAGGTGTCTGCAAGAAAGTCCGCGAGTATAACAGGGGGGGTTGCACGCTCGAGGTCGGCGCTGCCAAAGACCGCCGCTGTGCCCAGCGATGCGGCAGGCTTGACCACCGCGAGCCACGTCGCAGGCAGCTCGACCGGCGTGATTTGTTCGCCGACCCCTTGCACGAACGCATTGCGCCCGTGCACGAAGAAGGGCACGTCGGCGCCGAGCGTCAGCGCCAGCGCTTCCAGGCGTTCGGGCGGCCAATGCAGGTCCCACAGGCGGTTCAGCGCCAACAACGTGGTGGCGGCGTCCGAGCTGCCGCCGCCCAGGCCCGCGCCGGCCGGCACGCGCTTGAGCACATGGATGTCGGCGCCCAGGGTCGTGCCGCTGGCCTGCTGCAGGGCGCGCGCCGCGCGCAAGCACAGATCATCGGCGGGCAGGGGGTCGGCCAGATCGTGGCGCCGCAGAGCGGCGTCGCTGCGGCGCTCGACGTGCAGCGTGTCGACCCAGTCGATCAGCACGAACACCGACTGCAGCAGATGGTAGCCATCGGCGCGGCGGCCCACCACATGCAGGAAAAGGTTCAGCTTGGCCGGCGCGGCCAGATCGTGCAGGGCCTTCACGGCGGCGCCGCGTTCCCGGTGCCTTCGAGGCGCGCGCGCATCGTCACCGGCGGCGCCGCGTCACGCCGCGCATCGACCCATCCGTCGGCGTAACGAGCCAGGCCGACGCGCCAGCCGAGTTGCGAGAAGCCGGGTCCGCCATCGGGCAACGCCTCGCTCGGCGCGCCCGACCACGGGCGGCCGCGCAGCCAGTCGAACAGCGCTGCCAGCGGCACGCGTTCGCCCAGCGCCTGTTCGGCCAGGGTGTCGAGGTCCGGATAGCGGGCGCGCGAGCCAGGCGTTTCGAGCACCGCCTCGCCCGGCGACCAGCGCGCCTGCGCGAGCGTGGAGCCCAGGGGCGACGTGAGCACGAGTGCCCCGTTCTGCGCGGTGCCGCTCAGTTCGAAAGCGCCGCTCAGCGCGCGCACCGGCTCGGTCTCGACGCGCACGCTCAGGCGTCCGCTCAGCACCTGCGCGCCTTGCGCGTGCGGTGGCGTCAGGCTCGCGCACGCCGACAGTGCGCACCATGCAAGCGCGGCACACGACAACGCCAACCAGCGCGGCATTGCCGGACGCCTGGTGGGCAGCGTGCGGTTCGCCGTCAGGCCGACAGCCTGCGCGGCCAGCCGCCGTGCGCTCACAAACTCACTTTGAGACGCGCCAGCGTCTCCTTGAGCACCTCGTTGGCGGCGTCGCGACCGCGCGCGTCCTGCCACACGCGCCGCGCCTCGTCGCGCTGGCCCATCGCCCACAGCACCTCGCCGAGGTGGGCGGCGATCTCGGTGTCGGGCCGCGCCGCGTACGCCTGGCGCAGCCAGCGCAGCGCCTCGTCGCGATTGCCCATGCGGAACTCGACCCAGCCCATGCTGTCGACGATGAACGGGTCGCCCGGTGCCAGCGTCATCGCCTTCTGGATCAGCGACTTGGCCTCCGGCAGCCGCACGCTGCGATCGGCCAGCGAATAGCCGAGCGCGTTGTGCGCATGCGGGTTGTCGGGTTTCAGCGCAATCACCCGTTGCAGCAGGCGCTCCATCTCGGCGTGGTGGTCGAGCTTGTCTTCGAGCATCGCCTGCTCGTACAGCAGGTCGGCATCGTCCGGAAAGCGCTTGTTGGCCGCGGCCATCACCTCGGTCGCCTCGCGCCAGCGCTTGAACTCGCGCAGCAATTGCACTTCGGCCAGCACCTTGTTGCGCGCTTCTTCGTCGTTGCGCTCGGGCACGCGGCGGATCAGCTCACGCGCCTGCGCCATCTGTCCTTGGCGCGCCAGCAGCGAGCCGCGCCGGCTCTGCACGTCGAGCGCGCTCTTCGGATCGTCGATCTTGGCCAGCCAGGCCTCGGCCGCCTTGAGGTCGCCGCGCTGCTCGGCGATCTGCGCCAGCAGCAGCCACGCCTGCGTGAGGCGGCGCTCGTCGTTGGTGTCGCTGGCTGCGGCGTCGGCGGAGTCGGGGTCTGCGTTGTCGGCCGCCTCCGGCGGCGTTGCCGGTTGCTTCTGCACCAGCTCGACGTAGCGCTTGAGCGCCGCCTCGGCTTCGCGCGGTTGCTTCATGTCCAGCCGCAACGCGCCCAGCGTGAGCCACGGCGCCGGGAGATTCGGCTCGGCCTGTGTCAGGCGGTCGAGTTGCTGCGCGGCCTCGGCGTAGCGCTGCGAGCGCGTGAGCGCGGTGACGTACGACAGACGCACCCCGATGTCGGCCTGCGGGCGCGCCATGTACTGCGTGACCAGCGCCTCGGCCTCGGGCTGGATCGGCATCAGCTCGATCGCCAGCAGCACCGGGGCGCTGGCTTGCGCGTCGTCGGTCGCGGCCTGCTGCACGAGCGCCAGCGCCTTGGCGGGCTCGCTGGCCGCCAGCCACATGCGGCCCACCGCCACGCGCACCGCCGTGCGCGTCTCGGGCGCGTCGCGGTACGGTTGCAGCCATTGCTCGAGCAGCATCGCGGCCTGCTTGCGGTCGTTCACCCGCTGCAACAAGCGCGGGGTCGCCATGATCAATGCCGAGCGCTGCTCGGGCGCGGTCTGTGCCAGCCAGCTCTTGTAGGGGTCGCCGGCTTCTTCGATGCGGTTCAGTGCGATCAGGATCTGCAGCTGGTAGCGCCGTGCATCGACGCTCTCGGGCAGGGCCTGGCGCCATGCGCGCGCGGCATCGAGGGCTTGTTCGCCAGCGCGCCCTTGCAGCGCGATCTCCACCGCGCGGCGGAACAGCGACTCGTCACGTGTGCGCTTGGCGGCATCGAACACCACCTCGAAGGCCGAACCCGCGTGCCCTGCGCTGAGCTCGATCTCGCCGATCAGCAGCTGATAGAACAGCGGCGCGTCGAGCGACGAGTTTTCGGTCTCTGTCTTCGCGGGCGGGACTGCCGATGCCTGCGGCTCGGGGGGCGACTGGGCAGGCGCGGGCACGCAGGCCCACGCCAGTGCTGCAAACAGCCCACCGAGCGTCCAGCTGCGACTGCGATTTCCGTGAGCCGGCACGAGCAACTTCTTAGCCATCGGGCATTCTAGGCCGCTGCCTCGCAGGCCGGGCCGATAATCGGCCCATGCCCGAGTTGCCCGAGGTGGAGGTCACGCGGATCGGCCTGGCCGAGCGGCTGCGCGGGGCGCGCGTGCGCTCGGTGCATGTCGGCTCGCCGTTGCGCTGGCCGCTCGGTGTGACCGCACGCACGCTCCACGATCTGGAAATCGGCGAGCTCGCGCGCCGCGGCAAGTACCTCTGGATGCCCTTGGCGGGGCGCGTCCGCAGCGGCGGCCTGCTGTGGCACCTGGGCATGTCGGGCTCACTGGCGCTGCACGAGCGCGCGCCTCCGCCACGCGGCCGGCACGATCACTTCGAGCTCGTCAGCAGCGCCGGCACGTTGCGGCTGACCGATCCGCGCCGCTTCGGCGCGGTGCTGTGGTCCGACGCACTCGACGCCGACCCGGCGCGCCGCCTGCTCGCAGGCCTCGGCGCCGAGCCCTTCGATGCGGGCTTCGACGCGCGTGCACTGCACGCCGGCTGCAAGCGGCGACGCTGCTCGATCAAGACCGCGCTGCTGGCGGGCGACATCGTGGTCGGGGCGGGCAACATCTACGCCTGCGAGGCGCTGTTTCGTGCCGGCATCGACCCGCGCACGCGCTGCCATCGCCTGTCGCTGGTGCGCTGCGAGCGGCTGCTGGTGGCGTTGCGCGAAGTGCTGGCCGAAGCGGTGGCGCTCGGCGGCTCGACCCTGCGCGACTTTCGCGACACCGACGGCAGCGCAGGCGAGTTCCAGATCAATGCGCGCGTCTACGGACGCGAAGGCCAGCCATGCCTTCAGTGCCGGGCACCGGTGCGTCGCATCGTGCAAGGGCAGCGTTCAACATTCCTTTGCGCCCACTGCCAGACGAGGTAGACCCCCACGGCACGGCGTTCTGCAGCGTATGCATGCGCACTTTGTGGCGGCCCAGCCGCGGCCCCTGTCAGCAGTTGTATCGCCTGCCGGTGCCACTGCATCGGCTGCGCTAGGATCGTCCGGCTCTCCTGACCTGACTGGTTCATGACCTCCACCCTTGCGCGTCGCCTGGACGCCCTTGCCGATTGGCGTCGCGCACTCGACCGCGCGGTTGAGCAGTACTCGACCTTCCTGGCCGACCACGAACTGCGCGACGCTGCGGCCAACGCGCAGATCGATGCGCTGCGCCAGCGCCTGGCCAGCGACCGCCTGGTGCTGGCGTTCGTCGCCGAATTCTCGCGCGGCAAGTCCGAGCTGATCAACGCCATCTTCTTCGCCGACGCAGGTCGCCGCGTGCTGCCGGCGACGCCAGGGCGCACCACGATGTGCCCGGTGGAGCTGTCGTGGAACGCCGAAGAGCCGGCCGGTGTCGCGCTGCTGCCGATCGATACGCGCCTGAAGGCGCTGTCGCTGGCCGACCTGCGTGAGCGTCCTGAGATGTGGAAGCGCATCGAGCTGCCGGTGCTCGAGCCGGCACAACTGGCCGAGGCGCTGGCCGAGGTCAAGCGCACCACGCAGGTGTCGCTCGACGGGGCGCGCCAGCTCGGCTTCTGGAACGATGAGCATCCGCAGGACAACCCGCCGCGTGCGGCCGACGGCACCGTCGAGGTCCCGGCCTGGCGCCACGCGCTGATCAACTATCCGCACCCGCTGCTCAAGCGCGGGCTGGTGGTGATTGACACCCCCGGGCTCAATGCGATCGGTGCCGAGCCCGAGCTCACGCTCGGTCTCTTGCCGTCGGCGCATGCCACCGTGTTCATCCTGGGTGCCGACACCGGCGTCACCAAGTCCGATCTCGAGATCTGGCGCGAGCACCTCGATGGCCGTGCACTCGAGCGCTTCGTGGTGCTGAACAAGATCGACACGCTGATCGACCCGCTGATCTCTCGCGAGGAAGTCCAAGAGCAGGTGCGGCACCAGTGCGACGTGGTGGCGCAGACGCTGGCGATCGAGCGTGCACGCGTGTTCCCGCTGTCGGCGCGCGACGCGCTGGCCGCCCGCGTGGCCGGCGACGAAGCGGGCGTCCAGACCAGCCGACTGCCCGCGCTGGAGGAAGCGTTGTCGGCGCAGCTGATGCCGCAGCGCGCGGCGGTGATCGGCCGCATCGCGATCGACGGCATGGAGGCGCTGCGTCAGCAGGCCGCCAAGCGGCTGGGCGACCAGCGCCGTCAACTGACCGAGCAGCTGCTCGAGCTGCGCGGCCTGCGCGGCAAGAGCGGCAGCAAGGTCAAGCTGATGCTCGAGCGCGCGCAGGCCGATTCGGCCGAGTTCGAGCGCTGCACCGTGCGCCTGTCGGCGCTGAAGGCGGTGCACGCGCGGCAGCTCAAGCAGGTGATGCAGCTGCTGTCGAGCGACCGCGTTCGCGACGAGGTGACGCAGATGCGCAAGACCAGCGACGCCAGCTGGTTCAAGCTGGGCGCGCGCAAGGCCTTCCTCGGGCTGTGCGAGCGGCTGCGCTCGATGATGTCGCAGGCCACGCAGCGCGTCGGCGAGATCGAGCAGATGCTCACCGGCACCTTCAAGCAGCTCAACGCCGAATACGGCTTTGCGCTGGCGGTGGCGCCGATGCCGAGCATGGAGCGCTACGAGCGCGAGCTCGCACTGATCGAATCGAGCTACACGCGCTACCTCGGCGCCGCCAACGCGTGGCGTCTGTCGGAGCCGGGCTTCCTCGATCACTTCCTGCGCATGTTGGTGTCCAAGCTGCGCGTCGTGTTCGAGAACGCCGCTGGGGACATCGAGATGTGGAGCCGCTCCACGGCGGCGCAAATGGAGTCGCAGCTGCGCGACCGGCGGCGCGGTTTCAAGCGCCGCCGTGAAGCGCTCGAGCGCATCCAGAGCGCGGCCGGCGACCTGGAGCGTCGCATCAGCGAGGTGCAGGCACAGGACGAGCGCCTCAGCGGATGGCTGGTCAAGGTCGACGCGCTCGCCGAGACGCTGCGCCAGCTCGCGATCACGCCGCCGTCGGTGCACGAGTCGGCCGAGCGCGGGCCGCACCTGTCGCTGGTGCGCGCCAAGCCCGCGCTGCACGACAGCCCGGCCGAGGCCGCGGGCGGCACCGCCTGAGCGGCCGGCGCCGCACGAACGCCGTGAACCAAGTGACCGCGCGCGCCGCGTCGCGTGCGAGGACGCCGCCGATCTCCGGGCCCGCGTCGATGGCGGCGCGCGTCGTGCAGTGGCATCGCCGCGCCGGCCGAGAGGGCTTGCCGTGGCAGGGCGTGCGCGATCCATACCGGGTGTGGTTGTCCGAGGTGATGCTGCAGCAGACGCAGGTGAGTACCGCGCTCGCGTACTACGAGCGCTTCATCCAGGCTTTTCCAAGCGTCGCCGCGCTGGCGGCGGCGCCGCTGGATGACGTGCTCGCGCTCTGGAGCGGCCTGGGCTACTACAGCCGTGCCCGCAACCTCCACCGCAGCGCGCAGCTGGTGGTCAGCGCGCATGGTGGCGCGTTCCCCCGCAGCAGCGCCGCACTGGCGCAGCTTCCCGGCATCGGGCGCTCGACGGCTGCCGCGATCGCGGCGTTCTGCTTCGACGAGCGTGCAGCGATCCTCGACGGCAACGTCAAGCGCGTGCTGGCGCGCCACCGCGGCTTCGAGGCCGACCTGTCGACGGCCGCCGCGCAGCGCACGCTGTGGGCGCATGCCGAAGCGCTGCTGCCGCCGGCGGCCGACATGGCGCACTACACACAGGGGCTGATGGACCTCGGCGCCACGTTGTGCCTGCCGCGCCAGCCGCGTTGCGACGCGTGCCCGCTGGCCGCCGACTGTGTCGCGCTGGGTACCGGCCGCACGGCCGAGCTGCCGCGCAAATCGCGTCGTGCGCAGCGCGGCGAGCGCAGCAATGCGCTGCTGTGGCTGCGCCACCGCGGCGACGTGCTGCTGGTGCGCCGCCCCGAGCGCGGCGTGTGGGCTGGCTTGTGGAGCCTGCCCGAATTTGCGGACCTGCGCAGCGCACGCTCGACGGTCGAGCCGTGGCGCGGTCGCGGCGAGGCGCTGCCTGCGATCCGCCACGCATTGACGCACTTCGACTGGCATTTGCAGCCGCTGCGCTGGGATCTCGCGGCGCGCACCGCCGCGGCAACGCGCGAGCGCATCGCGGGCGAGCTCGGCGCGCGCTGGGTCGATGGCGCACAGGCGATGCGCATGAGCCTGCCGGCGCCGGTGCGCACGCTGCTCGGCGGCTGATGCAGCGGCCTCAGGCCGACACGACGCCCTTGCTACGCAGGTATTCGTCGACCAGGCGCAACCGCATCTGCGGATCTTCCAGCGCCATCAGCTTCTGCTTGGCCGCCAGCGAGATCGGCAGCAGCTCGCACCAGCGGTTGGCCACCCAACCGGCATCGTCGAAGCGGTACGGCTTGACGAATGGCGAGCCGCCCTTGCGTTCGAGCGCGCCGATCGCATTGGCGAGCGCGCGCACGGTGGGCACCATCGCCTCGGAGGGAGCCAGCGCCTCATCGTCGTCGACCAGCCAGGCGCGCGCGGTCCACAGGCCGTCGGGCTGCTGCAGCGGCTCGTCGATCTCGAAGCGCTGCGTGCCCAGGCAGCGCACGCGCAACACACCGGTCTGTTCGGCGTCGACCTCCTCCAGCTTGGCCAGCACGCCGGTGCTCTCCAGCAGCACCGCCTCGTCGCTCGCGCCACGCACCTCGGAGCCCTGGCGCAGGCAGACCGCTCCGAACGGCTGCTGCTCGCGCAAGCAGCGGCTCACCAGGTCGAGATAGCGCGTCTCGAACACCCGCAGGGTCAGTTGGGCGCCCGGAAACAGCACGCTTTGCAGCGGGAACAACGGCAAGTCGGGCAGGCTGTGCGGATCTGACTTGGGGGTGCTCAATCGATCGCATCCAGTTCGCGGTGCCGCACCAGCGCGGTACCGAAGTCGGCGAATCGTTTCGCCAGCTGCTCCACGATGTACACCGAGCGGTGCTGCCCGCCGGTGCAACCGATGGCCACTGTCAGGTAGCTGCGCTGGTCGGCTTCGAAGGCGGGCAGCCAGCGGCGCAGGAAGTTTTCGATCTGCCCCAGCAATTCATCGCTCTCGGGCTGAGCGCGCAGGTAGTCGGCCACCGGCGCGTCGGCGCCGGTGAGTGCCCGCAGCTCGCGGATGTAGTACGGGTTGGGCAGCATTCGCACGTCGAACACGAAGTCCGCGTCCAGCGGCACGCCGAATTTGAACGCGAACGATTCGAACACCAACGTCAACGCCGCGCGACGTGCCTGCACGAGGCGGCGCACCCAGCCGCGCAGGTCGGCTGGCCTGAGCTGGCTGGTGTCGATCACCGTCGAGACCTCGCGCAGCTCCCCGAGCAACAGGCGCTCGAGCTCGATCGCCTCGACCAGCGCGGTCTGATTGTCGCTCGCCAGCGGGTTGGCCAGTGGATGCGGGCGGCGCGTCTCGGAGAAGCGCCGCACCAGCGCGTCGGTGGTGGCGTCGAGGAACAAGGAGCGCATCAGGATGCCATCGCCACGCATCTCGTCCATCAGTGGCACCAATGCGGGCAACGAGCGTGCCGCGCGCACGTCGACCGCCACCGCGATCCGATGCGTGTCGCGTGCATGTTCCAGGCGCACGAACTCGCGCAGCAGCTCCGGCGGCAAGTTGTCGACGCAGAAGTAGCCCGCGTCCTCCAGGGCGTGCAGCGCCACCGACTTGCCCGAGCCCGAGATGCCAGTGACCAGCACCACCTCGCGCGTCGGTGGCGCGGCGGGACTCGGGGCGTCGCTCATGTGCGCGAGCGGCGCCGTGGCGTGCGCACCGCGGGCGCGGCTGCGGCGCCCTGCAGCAGCGCCTGCGCGTGCGCGGTGCCCGAGAGGCGTTCGCCGCCGAGCATGCGCGCGATCTCGCCCACGCGCGCCTCGCCGGTGACGCGCAGCAACTCGCTGTGCGCGCGTCCGCCGGCCTGGCTCTTGCGCACCACCCAGTGCTGGTCGCCGCAGGCGGCCACCTGAGCGAGGTGCGTCACCGCCAGCACCTGCGCCGCTTGACCCAGTTGCTTCATCAGCGCGCCCACCACGTCGCCCACGGTGCCGCCGATGCCGGCGTCGATCTCGTCGAAGATCAGCGTCACGTCGCCCTGCGGCGCGCCCACCCCGGGACGCGCGCGCGATGTGGTCACCGCGATTGCGAGGGCGAGCCGCGACAGCTCGCCGCCCGATGCCACCTTGGCCAGCGCGCGCGGCGTCGCGCCGGCATGGCCGGCCACCTGGAACTCGACGTTCTCGAGGCCGAAGCTCTGCGGTTGCTCCTGCGGCAGCAGCGCGACGTCGAAGCGGCCGCCGGCCATCCCCAGGCCCTGCATCGCCTGCGTCACCGCACGCGCCAGCGCATCGGCGGCCTGCCGGCGCACCGCGCTCAGCGCAGCCGCCTCGTGCCGGTAGTCGCGCTCGGCCTGGGCGAGCGCGGCTTCGAGCGCCGACACGTCGCATGCGCTCTCCAGCGCCTGCAGCTCGGTTTTCCAATGCGCCAGCAACGCGGGCAGCTCGGCCGCCGGGCGGCGCAGGCGCCGCGCCAGCCCGTGCCAGGCCGACAGCCGCGCATCGAGCTCGGCCAGCTGCGACGCGTCGGCGCGGTCGCGGTCGAGATAGGCGTGCAGCGAATGCGCGGCGTCGGCCAGTTGCGCCTGCGCGCCATGCAGCACGTCGATCACCGACGCGAGCGCAGCGTCGAAGCGCACCACCTCCTGCAGCGCGGCCATGGCGTGGTCGGTGCGCTCGACCGCGCTGCCGTCGGCCTGCGACAGGCCGTCGAGTGCCTGGCGCGCGGCATCGATCAGCGCCTGGGCATGCGACAGGCGCGCATGTTCTGCGTTCAGCTCGTCCCACTCGGCGGGGCCGGGCGCGAGCCGGTCGAGCTCGTGGATCTGCCAGGCCAGCCGTTCGCGTTCGCGCTCGATCTCGTCGCTGTGCTCGCGGGCGCGCTGCAGTGCGTTGGCGGCGTCCTTCCAGCGCGCATGCAGCCCCGCGATGCGGGCAGGGTCGACACCGGCCTGCGCGTCGAGCAACGCGCGCGCGTCGCCGGCGCGCGTCAAGCGCTGCCAGGCGTGCTGCCCGTGGATCTCCACCAGCTGATCGGCCGCCTCGCGCAGTTGGCCCACGGTGGCCGGGCTGCCGTTGATCCACGCGCGGCTCTTGCCTTGCGTGTCGAGCGTGCGCCGCAGCAGCAGCGACTCCGACGCGTCGAAGCCGGCCGCGTCGAGCCACGGCTTCAAGCGCTCGGGCACGGCGTCGAACTCGGCGCTCACCTCGGTGCGTGCGCTGCCCTCGCGCAGCAGGCCGCTGTCGCCCCGGCTGCCCAATGCGAGCTGCAGTGCGTCGATCAGGATCGATTTGCCCGCGCCGGTCTCGCCGGTGAGCACCGAGAAACCGGGGTCGAACTCGACCTCGAGCTCGGTGACGATCACGAAGTCGCGCAGCGTCAGGCGGCGCAGCATGGCGGCAATTGCGGCATCACACGACCCCTTCGTACCAGCGCAGCTTGCGACGCAGCGTGGTGTAGTAGCTCCAGCCACGCGGATGCACGAAGCGCACGCGGTGTGCAGAGCGCCGCACGCGGATCTGGTCGCCATGCTGCAGGCTGGTCAGGCTCTGCATGTCGAAGTTGGCTGACGCATCGCGCCCGGCCACGATGCCGATGCGGATCTCGCCGGAATCGGGCAGCACGATGGGGCGGTTGGACAATGTGTGAGAGGCGATCGGCACCAGCACCCAGCCGGCGATGCCGGGGTGCAGGATGGGCCCGCCGGCCGACAGCGCGTACGCCGTGCTGCCGGTGGGCGAGGCGACGATCAGACCGTCGGCGCGCAGGTTGGCGACGAATTCGTCGCCGATGTCCACGCGCAACTCCACCATGCCGGCGGTGGCCCCGCGGCTGACCACCACGTCGTTCATCGACAGGCCTTCGAAGATGCGGACGTCGTCGCGCCACACATCGCTCTCGAGCATCGCGCGCTGCTCTTCTTCGTAGTCGCCTGCCACCAGCGGCTCCAGCGTCTCGCGCACCTGGTTGACCGGCACGTCGGTGATGAAGCCGAGGCGTCCCTGGTTGATGCCCACCAGCGGCACGTCGTAGCGGGCGAGCTGGCGCGCCACGCCGAGCATCGTGCCGTCGCCGCCCACCACCACCGTGAGATCGCAAGAGCTGCCGATCTCGTCGATGGCCAGCGATCCGAGTGCCGAGATGCCGGTGGCGGCGGCGGTCTGGCGTTCGAGCGACACCTTCAGCCCCTGCTGCGCCAGGAAGGCGGCGATCTCCTCCAGCACCGGCCGCGTGCCCTCGGCCTGCGGCCTGCCCACCAGCGCCGCATGACGAAAACGGCTGCCCATGCGCGGGATTACACCACAGCGTTTTCTTGACCCGAGGTGTGCCACGCCGTCCGTAGAATCGAATTCGCCATGGACGAGCGAGCCCTGACGCTACTGAAGACGCTGGTCGAGCGCTACATCGCCGACGGACAGCCGATCGGCTCGCGCACGCTGTCGCGGGCCTCCGGGCTCGAGTTGTCGCCGGCCACGATCCGCAACGTGATGGCCGACCTTGAAGACCTCGGCCTGATCGCCAGCCCCCACACGTCGGCCGGGCGCGTGCCCACCGCGCGCGGCTACCGGCTGTTTGTCGACATGATGATGACGGCGCGCCCGCTGGAGAAAGGCCAGTACAGCGCCGACCTGGCCAACGTGCGCGACCAGTTGCAGCCCGACCAGCCACAGCGCGTGATCGCGCAGGCGGCGCAGCTGCTGTCGACCTTGTCGCACTACGTGGGCGTGGTCACCGCGCCGCGCCGCCCGGGCGTCGTGCGCCACATCGAGTTCTTGCGCCTGAGCGAGCACCGCGTGTTGCTGATCCTGGTCACCGGCGACGGCGACGTGCAGAACCGCATGATCGTCACCAGCCGCGACCACACGCAGTCGGAGCTGGTGGAGGCGACCAACTACGTCAACGCACACTACGTCGGGCTCGACATCGAGGGCATGCGCGAGCGGCTGCGCAACGAGGTCGTCGCGCTGCGCGACGAGATTGCGCACCTGATGCAGGCCGCCGTGCAGGCCGGCAGCGAGGCGATCAACGACAGCGAACAGGTGGTGGTCTCCGGCGAGCGCAACCTGCTGGGCGTGCAGGACTTCGGCGACATGGGGTCGCTGCGCAAGCTGTTCGATCTGTTCGAGAAGAAGACCGACCTGATGCGCCTGCTCGAGGTGTCGAGCCGCGCCGAGGGCGTGCGCATCTACATCGGCGGCGAGAGCGGCGTGGTGCCGTTCGAGGAGCTGTCGGTGGTGTCGGCACCGTACGAGATCGACGGCCGCGTGGTCGGCACTGTCGGCGTGATCGGGCCCACCCGCATGGCCTACGACAGGATGGTGCAGATCGTCGACATCACGTCGCGCCTGGTCGGCAACGTGCTCTCGCACAAGCAGTGAAGCGCGCGCCGCGCGCGCCGAGCCCTCAGACCGTGCGCAGCGCCACCAGGCGGCCCGGCGCGGCAAAAGCGCCCAGTGCGCCGCGCAGACGCCGGCCCCAGCGCTCGACCTGCGCGCTGCGGGCGGTGCCCGACAGGCACCAGTGCACGAAGTGCTCGCAGTTGTTGGTCCAGACGCGATAGCGGTCTTCGCCGAGGCGCGAGCGCGCGCGGGCCACCGCGTCGGGGCCGGGGAACGATGCCGGCGTGGCGACCTCGGCCCGCACGCCGCGCCCGCGCGCGAACTGCTCGACCGTGGTCTCCAGCACCGGCCCGCGGCGAAACGCGCGGTGGTAGCCGGCGTAGTGAATCACGCGACCGTCGCCCGCGTAGATGCCGTGGTGCACGTAGCCGCGCCGCGGCGTGATGAGGTGAGTGCCCAGGGGCCAATCGCGTTGCATCGGAGTTCTGCGCGTGGTGTGGGTGGTCGGGTGGGTCGCGGGGCCGCGGTCCGTTGGATGTTCGAAGCTTGCGCACGCGTGGTGCCGCTTCGATGACGCACCGCGAACTCGCGCGTGACAGCTGAAACGCGAAGCGCGTCGGTCCCGGCCGAGGCGATCGCGCAGCGGCGGTTTCAGCGGTAATGCACCGGCGGGAGATCGCAACCTCGGCGCAACACGCGCGGCATTCAATGACGCGTATGAACACGCCAACGCCTTCCGAGTCCTGTGGCCCGCGCTGCGGCGCAACGGCCACCCCGGAGTCCGTCATCGGCGGTGGTGCGGTGCGGTCGGACGCCGCGCACGGGTTCGTGCTGCACTTTCCGTCGCTGTTCGACCACGGGCGCGGCTACGCCTTCCCGTGCAACGAGCGTGGCGAGGTCGACTGGCAGGCCCTCACGCCTCGCGGGCGCGCCAACTACCTGTCGGCATGCCGCATGATCGGCCGCGACTTCGGTGTGCCGGCGGTCCTCTTGCCGGCGTGGCACTGACGCGCGTCGCGACATGCAGGTGACCCTGATGCGTTGCCTCGCACCTGGCCCGGTGTCCGCGCGCGCGGACATGGAGCGCGCCCTCAACCGCATGGCCGCGATCGCGCTGACGATCGTGCTGCTGTGGCTGATGGTCTGAACGCGGCGGTGTCGTCGCCGACGAGCGCCCTCCTACAATCGGCCCGCGCACGGGCCGTTAGCTCAGTTGGTTAGAGCAGAGGACTCATAATCCTTTGGTCGCTGGTTCGAGCCCAGCACGGCCTACCAACTCTTTGTCGGGCAGCCTGCCTCCGAAGGCACGGCTCAGATTCCTGGCAGCGCTCGGCAGTGCACGTAGCGGGCTTTCGATGGCGCTATCGCTCGAGACCGCGCAGCCGCATCATTTCGAAGGCCGCGCTGCCACCGACCAGGATTGCGATGATCAGCGCGTGTCCGATGGCAGCCACGAGCATGCCGCGCAGCCACGAGCGCCAGCGGGTACCGGCGTAGAACTGCGACGCGGACCAGCCGAAGTAGAGGTACCAGGCGGCCCAGAAGGCGAAGTTCTGCCAGAACGTCGGGGCCGAGGTCGAGCTCAGCAACGCGATCGGCACGATCGCCGTCAGCGCGACGGCTCGCATGCCCAGCGTGTAGGCCACCAGCACCATGTGCTCGGGCAGCGTCAGACGAGCGTCGCGGAATAGCAGCGCGCACGTGAAACCCAGCAGCGGCAGCTGCACCAGCAGCACCAGGTTGAAATGCTGCTGCAGCACGGTCGCCGGGGCGGTGGACACCTCCTGCGACAGGGCCTGGAAGCCCGACAGCTTGAGTGCCAGCGCCGCCAGGCCCACCAGCACGGCCAGCGTCGCGAATGGCCCGTAGTACCGCCGCCGCCGGCCTTCGATGTACTCGCGCGCAACGACCCCGGGGCGCGTCAGCAAGGCCCACGCGAAGACCAGAGGCCCGCGCTCGACGTTCACGAACGCATGCAGCAGGTCGCGCGTCATGTCGACGAACGACAAGCGGGCGGTGTCCGTGCGCTGGCTGCACTGCGGGCAGAAGCGCGCCGCCGCGGCGAAGGTGGACTCGCAGTTCAGGCATCGACGCTCGGCCATCGCGCAACGATGCCACACCGTGGCGGCCGACGGGCCGCGGGCGAGTCAGCCTCGTGAGCGCAGCGCCCTGTCACCCGCGTCAAGCAGGCCGACCGGCGGCGATGCCGTGCCGGCGCCGGTCCTGCCGATGCAGCGACGCATCGTTTCCGATAGCGGGTCGCTGCGATCCGCCGGGCTCAGCTTTTTGGCGCCGTGGCCGGCTTGCCCGTGGACGACTTGTGCGTTGCGGGCGCTTTCGCCTTCGCCTTCTGCTTGTGGGTGCTCTTCTGCGCCGATGCAGTCTTTGACGTCGCCTCCTGGGCCTGGCGTGTCTTGAGCTCCTCTGCGTGCTTTTCGACCGCGGCAGCCTTGGCTGGGTCGGTACTCACCGTGGTGCCGCCTGCGCCTTGGGCGTACGCCCCTCCCATCGCCAGGGACATCACGAGCATCAAACTGATCCGGTTCATGTTCGCCTCACTGCTGTTGATCAGGTTCCCAACGTTCGAAGCCCCCTTGAGGATGACCGGCGCGCCCGAGTCGTTGCGTGGCGCGGCTGGCCTCGCTCCAAGACGAGCCGATCCTCAACCCAGATCTGGCTGCCGCGCGACCTGAGTGAGTGAACGCCGCGGCGATACTGCGCTCCCGCTTGCCTGTCGAGGTCGGCATCGATGCGCGCATCGTTCCTGCTCTTCTCCCTCTCGGTCGCCACCGGCATCGCCGGCTGCTCCACGGCCTCGAGGACGGCGGACGAATCCCTTCCGATCCAGCTCGGGCCGCGGCCCTACTACCTCGTCGCCGGCATGGACGAAGGCCCCCTCAAGGCCAAGCTGATGCAATGCCGCCAAGGGCCGTTTCAGCGCACGCAGTTCTCGATCGGTCATCGCGGCGCAGCGCTCCAGTTTCCGGAGCACACGAAGGAGTCCTACGAAGCGGCGGCACTGCAAGGTGCCGGCATCGTCGAATGCGATACCACGTTCACCAAGAACGGTGATTTCGTGTGCCGGCATGCGCAGAACGACCTGCACACCACGACCGACATTTTGCAGACCGCGCTCGCCACCACGTGCGTCAAGCCCTTCCGTCCTGCGGCGGTCGATGCGACTGGCACAGTGCAGACGCCGGCCAGTGCCGAATGCCGCGCCTCGGAGCTGTCGCTGGAGCAATTCAAGAGCTTGCGCGGCAAGATGGATGCGTTCAACCCCGCGGCCCGATCCGTCGACGAGTACGTCGGGGGCACTGCGGCTTGGCGCACCGAGCTCTACACCGGTCGCGGGACGCTGCTCACGCTGCGCGAGAGCATCGAGTTGAACAAGCGCCTCGGCGTCATGCACACGCCGGAGTTGAAGAGCGCCGACGCGGTGTCGATCAACGCCGTCTTCGGCAGCCAGAAGGACTACGCCCTGCGCTTCGCCCAAGAGCTGCGCGATGCCGGCGTGCAGCCGCGCGACGCCTGGCCGCAATCGTTCAATGTCGACGATGTCCTGACCTGGATCGACCACACGCCGTACGGGCGACAAGCGGTCTACCTGCTCGACTACGACGCGCGCGACCCTGTGCACGACGTCGTCATCCAGGCGCCCTACGACCAGATGGAACGTGGCGAGTACTTTCGGATGCTGAGCCGCCGCGGCGTGCGAATCGTGGCCCCGCCGATCCCGGCCTTGCTGACGGTGGACGCCGACGGCCGCATCGCGCCGTCGCAGTTGGCGCGTGACCTGCGAACCTGGGGGTTCGAGATCATCACCTGGTCCCTCGAGCGATCGGACCTGCGGCGCGGCGCCGCGCGCGCGGGCCTGTACTACGACTTTGACCGTCAAGGACGGGTCGTCAAGAAGGACAGCGACCTCTACCGCGTGCTCGACGCGTTGGCCCGTGAGGTCGGCATCATCGGAATCTTTTCCGACTGGCCGGCGACGGTCACCTACTACGCGAACTGCATGGGACTGAAATGACCTGCGCGTTCGGACGTGTGGGCTCGGAGCGACTTCACGCGGCGCGGCGCAGCGTGAGGTTGATGCGGCAACGCCCGGTGAGATCGTGCTGCCCGTCCTTGAGCGCCAGCACGCCGTGATGGTTCAAGCGCGCAGCGCCGCCCCACACCACCACATCGCCGTGCGACAGGGGCACGCGCCGAGTCTTGTCGCTGCGTTTGGGCCCCCCGAACAGGAACACCGCGGGCAGACCCAGTGACACCGAAACGATGGGCTGATTGAAATCGCGCTCGTTTCGATCCTGATGGAGGGTCAGGCGCGCGCCTGGCTCGTACCGGTTGACCAGACAGGCATCGGGGTCGAAAGCAGGGAATCCCGCCTCGGCGGCGGCCTGCCGCGCCAGCGTCAGGAACGACTTCGGCATCGCGGGCCAACGACGGCCACTCTCGGGATCCACGGCGTCATAGCGATAGCCGCTGTTGTCGCTGACCCACCCGAGCGTGCCGCAGTTGGTCATCGCCACCGACATCCGAAAGCCGCCTGGCGTCACCATGTGGCGCCATGGCGCCTCGGCGAGCACGCGGCGCAAATCGGCCAGCAAAGGCGCGGCGTCGACGATGGCCCAGCCGCGCAGCAGCACCGCACCCGGGCCGAGCGGCGCGCGCGCCGGGGCGGTGGACGCCCGTGGGTCAAGCGTCGGAACAGGCTCAACGTTCGCGCGGCGTTGTGCAGCGGTGCCACCATGCTGTGGGTTCACTACTGTGCCTCGCGCGCGAGCAGGGCGCGTTTGCGTTCCACGCCCCAGCGATAGCCCGTCAGGACGCCGTCACTGCGCACCACGCGATGACAGGGGATCGCCACCGCCAGCGCATTGGCGCCGCACGCCTGCGCCACGGCGCGCGTGGACTTGGGCGCCCCGATGCGCGCGGCGATGTCGGCATAGCTCGCGGTGTACCCGGCGGGAATCTGCTGCAACGCCTGCCACACGCGTTGCTGAAAGGCGGTGCCGCGCACGTCGAGCGGCAGGTCCAGCCCCAACGCCGGCGCCTCCACGAAGCCCACCACCTGGGCGACCCATTGCTCGAATGCGGCGTCGCCGCCCACCAGGGTTGCGTGGGGAAAGCGGTCTTGCAGGTCGCGCGCGAGCGCTTCGGGGTCATCGCCCAGCAAGATCGCGCACACGCCGCGATCGCTGCGCGCCACCAGAATGGCACCGAGCGAACACTGCCCGATCGCAAAGCGGATCTCGGTGCCGGCGCCACCCGCGCGATAGCGGGTGGGCGTCATGCCGAGCACCTTGTCGGCATCGGCATAGAAGCGGCCGCCCGAGTTGTAGCCAGCGCCATAGATGGCATCGGTCACCGTGGCGCCGCGACCCAGCTCGGCACGCACACGCCGGGCACGGTGCGCCTTCGCATAGGCCTTGGGCGTGAGTCCGGTGATGCCCTTGAAGACCCGATGCAGGTGATAGGGACTCATCTGCGCTTGATCGGCCAGCTCGTTCAGGCTCGGCATCCGTTCGGAGGTCTCGAGCAGCTGACACAACTTGGCCATCAGCGTCGCATGCTGTTCAGCGAGCGAGGCCCCGCCTGGCTTGCAGCGCAGGCACGCCCGGAAGCCCGCGCGTTGTGCATCGGCTTCGGTGGCGTGAAACGCCACGTTCTCCGGCCTCGGCCGCCGCCCGGGGCAGGTCGGCCGGCAGTAGACCCCGGTGGTCCGCACCGAGTAGAAGAACTTGCCGTCGGACTGCGCATCGCGAGCCAGCACCGATGCCCAGCGCGGATCGCTGACGGTGGCCATGGCAAGCGTTTCGGATCGGGTGTTCATGTTCATCGCGTTCCTTCCAGTGTGCCAAATCGGTGGCATCACTGTGGGCGAAGGTGACGGCGCATGCACTCCAGGTCTTGCGGTCAAATTCGTGGATGCCAGGCCGCGCTCGCGGCCCGACCCGGCAGCGCCAGCACGGCTTGGCCGGACGCTCGGCTGGCACGGCGCTCAGGTCGCATAGAGGGTGATGAAGAACAGCACAAACCGATAGCCGATGACGATGGCCGCCACAGCAATCGCCAGAAGGATCGCCTTGGTGGTCCGCAGCGGGCCAGCGGCACCGTAGACCGGCGCGATGGCCAAGTAGATGTACAGCGCGCATGCCGCGAGGTTTGCGACGCTCAACACGTCGTCGACCATGGGTGAGTCCAGCCCACCCAATCCGAGCAGGGCGCTGAGCTTTGCGGCAAGGAGAGCAACACAGAAGAGCAGCAGGAGGAACGTGTACAGATGCAGTGAAAAGGCGACATGAACCATGAATGGGCGGCGCGCGCGGAGAAAGGCCATTGGCAGCAGCAATGCGAACGGCAACGTCATCAGCAGGATCAGCGACTTCGCGTTGAAGACCACGGCGCGATCGAACACCGGCGCGTACTGCTCGAGGCTCGTTTGCGTGTCCGCCAGTCGTCGAGCCAGCTGTGACTGAGCCAGGTCACTCCAATCCTGATGGTGAAGGTGAGAGTCGAGCGATGAGCTGAAGACGTTCTCGCTGGTCATCCACTGCAACGCGAAGAAGAGCACGTTGGCGACCAGGAACAATTGGAACGGGGCCACGTAAGGCTTGCGTACGCCTCTCGTCCACGCCAGCGTGAGTTCACCAGGGTGACGCAGCAGCTTCCAGGCCGATCGTGCGGTGCGTGCGTCGATGCTGGTGACGGCATGGATCAGCTTCTCGCCGATTCCGCGCATCGTGAGATCGCGTGGCGCGATCGGTTCTTCACCGCAGCGTGCACAGAACGGCGTGCTGAGCATGACCGCGCACGTCGGGCAAGTCCACTGCGGGCTGTCGGCCATGCGTCCACTCCTGCGTTTTTGGCATGGCCTTACCCAGTGCTCCATGGCCGGTCGCAGTGTGCGCCATCCTCGACGCCGGGGTCACTCCTGCCGCCTCGTTGGATCGACCTCCCAAGGGGTCACCCTGCGGCGCGAATGGGGTGATCCGCGACTCGGCGGGCCAACGCCGAGCCGAAGTGTGTGAGCGATCGGGGTAAGCTCGTTTGCGCTCACCGGCACGGGTGCCGTGGGCTTTGAGTCGCTGATCTTCGGAGTCACCATGGCCGACGACGCACCGAGCGAGCTTCTGAGCCGGCGCCACCAGATGTTCCCGATCCTTGCGCCGACCGAGATCGCACGCATCCATCGCTTCGGAACCTTGCGCCGGTATCGACGCGGCGACACGTTGTTCGCGGCAGGCGAGCCCAGCCCCGGCATGTTCGTCTTGCTGCAGGGCACGGTCGCCATGAATCAGCGCGATGGTCTGGGGCACGTGGTGCCGATCGTTCGCCAGGGCCCGGGCCAATTCACTGCCGAGGTGGGCACGCTGTCGGGTCGGCCGTCCTTGGTGGATGCCCTGGCCGACGACGATGTGCAGGCGCTGTTGGTGACGCCCAGTCAACTGCGCGCCCTGATCATCGCCGAAGCCGACCTCGGCGAACGGCTGGTGCGTGCGTTGATCCTGCGACGAGTCGCCCTGATCGAAAGCGAGCACAGCGGACCGGCGATCATCGGGCGCCCCCAATCACCCGACGTCTTGCGATTGCAGAATTTCCTGCGTCGCAACGGCCACCCGCATCACGTCGTCGATGCAAGCCAGGATGCGGTTGCGGCGGCGCTGATGGAGCAGTCGGGCGCCGCGGTGAGCGACGCATTGGTGGTCTGCCCCGATGGCTCGACTTTGCTCAACCCGTCAGCCGAAGCGCTCGCGCGCTGCATCGGCTTGCTCGACACGCTGCCGCTCGACGACGTGTTCGACGTCGTGATCGTCGGCGCTGGCCCGGCCGGCTTGGCGAGCGCCGTCTACGCGGCCTCCGAGGGCTTGAACGTGGTGGTGCTGGATTGCCGGGCCTATGGGGGCCAGGCGGGCGCCAGCGCGCGCATCGAGAACTACCTGGGATTTCCCACCGGCATTTCCGGCCAGGCGCTGGCCGGACGCGCCTTCGTGCAAGCGCAAAAATTCGGCGCGCGAGTGCTGATTCCGGCACAAGCCGTTTCACTGGACTGCTCGCTGAAGGATTCCGACGGTGTGCTGTCGGTGGCGCTCTCCGACGGGCGGCGATTGAAGGCGCGCACGGTCGTCGCCGCCAGTGGTGCGCGCTACCGCCGGCCCGCAGTGCCGCGCCTCGGCGATTTCGAGGGCCGCGGCGTGTGGTACTGGGCATCGGCCATCGAGGCGCGGATGTGCGCGCACGCCGAGGTCGCGCTGGTGGGCGGTGGCAATTCGGCCGGGCAGGCGGCGGTGTTTCTGGCGCAACACGCTGCCCAGGTCAACATCCTCGTGCGAGGGCCCGGGCTGGCCGCCAGCATGTCGCGCTACCTGATCGATCGCATCGAAGCCACGCCCAACATCGCGTTGCTGCCACACACCGAGCTCACTGCGCTGCACGGCGACGTCGCCGGCGGTCTGCAAGGGGTGAGCTGGCGCAACCGGCGCGACGGCACGGAGTCGCAGCGCGAGATGCGCAATCTCTTTCTCTTCGTCGGCGCCGACCCGGAAACGCAATGGCTGGACGGATGCGGGGTGGCCGTCGACGACGCGGGCTTCGTGCGCACCGGCCTCGCGGCCGCTCGCCCTGGCGACGCCCGTGTGCCGGCGCCACTGGAGTCGAGCATTCGGGGTGTGTTCGCGATCGGCGACCTGCGATCGGGTTCGGTCAAGCGAGTTGGCGGTGCGATCGGTGAAGGTGCGGCGGCAGTGGCGCAGATTCATGCGGCGTTGAATGCGGCATCCTCCAGTGCGCTGTCGATGGTGAGGCCTTGATCGCCGGGCCGCTCGAGTGGGCGGTCTTCTGGGCTGCCGTGAGCGTCGTCTTCGTCCTCGACGCCGTGCTCGCCCGCCGTGGCGCACGCGAGCCCACCGTGCGCGCCGCTGCGCTGTGGAGCGCCGTCTGGATCGGCCTGGGTCTGTTGTTCGGGGTTGGCCTGGCGGTGCGCTTCGGGACCGACGTCGGATTGACGTACCTGACGGCCTACGCCCTCGAGAAGTCGCTGTCGGTCGACAACCTGTTCCTGTTCATCCTGGTGTTCTCGCAAACCGGCGTCCCGAGGCCGTTGCAGCATCGGGCGCTGTTCTGGGGCATCGCCGGTGCGCTGCTCATGCGCGCCGTGCTCATCGGCGTGGGCGTCTTTCTGCTGCAGCGTTTTCACTGGGTGATCTACCCGTTCGCCGCGTTGCTGCTGTGGGCGGCTGCGCGCATGCTCTGGGGTGAGCAGGCGCAGCGCCGCGTCGTCGAAGCCAGCTGCGCGCTGTGCACCAGTTGGATCGCGCGATTCATCCCGATCACGCCTGTGATGGTGGGGTCGAAATTCATCGTTCGCTCTGGCGGCCGCTGGACGGCCACGCCGCTGCTGGTGGCGCTGGTGGCGATCGAGTCCGTGGATGTGGTTCTTGCGCTGGACTCGATCCCCGCAGTCTTTGCAGTCACGCGCGATCCGTTTCTCGTCTACACCTCCAACGTGTTCGCGCTGTTCGGCCTGCGCTCGTTGTACTTCTTGTTGGCGGGCTCGATCTCGCGCCTGCGGTTTCTGCGGCCTGGCTTGGCCGTGATGCTGCTGTTCGTCGCTGCCAAGATGCTGCTGGGGGAATCGCTCGAGATATCGCCGGCGGTATCGCTGTCGTTCGTCGGGTGTATCTTCGCAGTGGCCATCGTCGCCTCGAAACTCGTTCCGGATCGCTCCATGCAACGCCCTGCCGCCGTGTGCTCGCACCTGAATCAGATCAAGGACGTCGCTCCGCAAAGCCGAGGCTGCGAGGAGTGCCTGAAGCTGGGTGACACCTGGGTGCATCTGCGCATGTGCCTCACCTGCGGTCATGTGGGCTGCTGCGACAGCTCGAAGAACAAGCACGCCACGCGGCATTTCCAGACGGTCGGCCATCCGGTCATGCGCTCCATCGAGCCCGGCGAGAACTGGCGCTGGTGCTTTGTCGATCAGGTGGAGTTGTAGGCCGGATTGCAGCGCCCACTGGGATGAGTTGGGCCATCTCAGGTACCGCGGGGCGCCGCGCAGCGTGATGTAGCGGCCAGCGCTCTGCCGGCGCCCGTCGACATCGGGCGCGCTCGAACGAGGTCGAGCCGCTGGCCGCGCAGCGATGGGCTCGCGTCTTCGTCACAATCCGCCTGCGATGCGCCCGTCCCCGATGAATCGACGACGCATTCCATCGACTGGCGAACAACTGCCCGTCATTGGATGCGGCACCTATGTCGGCTTCGACCGCCAGCCGGGCAGCAGCGAGTACGCCCGGCTGCCCCAGGTGCTTCAGGCGCTGCGAAGCGCCGGTGGCTCGGTGCTCGACACGTCTCCGATGTACGGGCGGGCAGAAACCACGCTCGGCGAGCTGCTGTGGAAGCAGCAACCCACGGCGACGACGTTCCTGGCCACCAAGGTGTGGACGCAAGGCGAGCAGGCGGGCCTTCGGCAGATGGAAACGTCGATGACCCGCCTCGCCGTGCCGCGGGTCGACCTGATGCAGGTGCACAACCTCGTGGATTGGCGAGTTCACCTGAAGACCTTGCGTGCCTGGCGCGACGCCGGGCGCATCCGTTACCTTGGCATCACCCACTACACGAGCTCCGCATATGCAGACGTCGAAGCCGTGCTCAGCAGCGAGCGGCTGGACTTCCTGCAGATCAACCATTCGATCGATGAACCGACTGCCGCGCACCGACTGCTGCCGCTGGCTGAGCAACGCGGTGTGGCCGTCCTCGTCAACCGGCCGTTCGGCGGTGGAAGTCTGTTGCAGCGCCTTCGTCACCGTCCCCTGCCGGCTTGGGCCGGCGACCTCGGATGCACGTCGTGGGCGCAGGTTCTGCTCAAGTTTGCGTTGAGCCATTGCGCAGTCACCTGTGTCATCCCGGGCAGCGGCCGGCCGGAGCACATGCAAGCAAACGCCGAAGCCGGATGCGGCGCGATTCCGGGCCCGGATTTTTGGCGCGACAAGGCCGACCAGATCCTCCTCTGAGGTCGCGCGCAGGCGAGCGGTGGTGGTGCCGGCGCGGTGAAGCGCTCCGCAAATCAGCGGGCTTGGCGGCTTCGCGTCCGGCTCACCGGGACTCTGTTCCGCGGCTGGTGCGCGGTCCGCGGCTGCTGAGCGCGCCCACGAGGTCCACCGTCTCGGGCGGCAGCGGCACCGCATACCTGTCGAGCACTTCGCACACCATGCGCAAGCTGTCCTCCCGCTGGCTCATGAGCTCACGCGAAAGCGCCTGGTTGCCGGTGTCCAGAACGGCGGACGCGGCGACGTCCGCCAGCATGCCCTTCGCACGCGGGTGGCGAACGGCGATGCGATAGAGCTCCTGCCACTTCATGGCCGGAAGCGTACACGCATCGAAGCGGACCCATGGGGCTCCCCCTCGCGGGCCGCGGTCAGTGCAGGGGCGGCTGCAATGTCGCGGCGATCACGCCCGGCAGCGCGCGCACATCGATCGGTTTGGTCCAATAGTGGTCGAAGCCTGCGGCCAGTGCACGCGCTCGGTCCTCGGGCATGGCGTCGGCCGAACAGACCACCGCCGGCACACTCGCCAATGCGGGGCGCAGGCGCAACGCCTGCAACAGCTCGGTGCCGGTCACGCCGGGCAGGTTGAGGTCAATGATGAGCAACTCGGGGGTCCAGTGTTCGACCATCGCCAAGGCCTGCTCACCGCTGACCGCCACGCACAGTTCAACGCCAGGCTCGCGTCGCAGCGCTTCCTCGAACAGCAGGACGTTGAGCGCATTGTCTTCCACGTACAGCACGCGACGTCGCGATCCGGCCGCGGAGCGTGCGACGCGCGGCACTCCGGTGGGCTGCGGCGTCGGCGCCATGGCCGCCTCCGGCGTCGCACGCGCGAGCCATACCGTTGCACGCGTGCCCACCTGCGGCGTGCTGTCGATCGTGAGCGTGCCGCCCATGGCCTGCGCGAGGCGTCGTGCGATCAGCAACCCGAGGCCACTGCCTTCGATTTCGGAACCCTCGCGCCCGAGCCGCTCGAACGGCTCGAACAGACGACTCAGCTGCTCCGGCGCCATGCCAGGACCGGTGTCGATGGTCACCAAACCCAAGCGCTGCGGGCGGCTGCTGTCGAGGAGCCATCGCACATCGCCGCCGGCGCGGTTGTACTTGATGGCGTTGCTACCGAGGTTGAGCAGCACCTGGCGCAAGCGTTGCGCGTCGGCGCGCACCCAGGTCGGCCCGGGGAGGGCGGGACACAGCGACACGCCGTGCTTCTGGGCCTGCGGAAGGAGCAAGGCGGCCACCTCGCGCACCATCGCGTCGATGTCGACCGCGCCCACGCGCAGTGCCAGCGTGCCCTGTTCGACCTGTTGGAGATCGAGCACGTCGTTGATCAGCACCAGCAGATGCCGCGCGGCAGCCAGAATGTGCTCGACCTGTTCGGCTTGGTACTCGCCGCGCAGATGCAGCAACTCGGCAAAGCCGATCACCGCGTTCAACGGGGTGCGCATCTCGTGGCTCATGCGGGCGAGGAATTCACTGGTGCGCCGGCTCAACGCCTCGGCCGCACGCTTGTCGCGCAGCGCCTGGTCGGCTTCGCGCAGCCGGGTGATGTCGGACTGCGTGCCCAGCATGCGCAAGACGCGCCCGCGCTCATCTCGTGCCAGTACGCGGCCTCGGTCATGGATCCAGAGGTAATGCCCATCGCGGTGGCGCAGCCGGTACTCCACCGCGTAGGTCGCGCTGCCACCGCGCAGGTGCCGAATCACCTCGGTCAGCACGCGCCGACGGTCGGCTGCGTGCAGGCGCGCGCGCCAGGAAGAGACCCGCGAGGGCAGCTCACCCTCGGCGTAACCGAGCATCGCCTGCAACGACGGCGACGCGTACATCCCGAGCTCGCGGTCCCAATCCCAGACGCCGTGGCCGGCACCCTCCAACGCGTAGCGCCAGCGCTCGTCGGCTCTCTGCAGCGCCTGTTCGGCCAGTTTTCGATCGGTGATGTCGATCGACAGATGCACCGCGCATCCATCGGGCAGCCGCTGGTCCGCGGCCAGCACCCAATGGCCTTTCCAGCGCAACTCCACGGGTACGGGTTTGGGCAGGCTGCGGCCGAGCCGCCAAGCGACGTAGTCCTGCTCGCGTCCGATCCCATCCGGATAGTTGCCGGCCCGCGCGTGGTGGCGGATCACTTTCTCCCAGGTATCGCATTCGGCAGGCAGATCATCCCCGACGCTGGCATGCCAGAGTCGATTGGCCATCAGGATGCGGTCATCGGGCCCGCTGATCATCACGCTGGCAGGCAGGCCGTCGAGCGCTTGCTGCAGCAGTTCGTGCGAGCGTCTGGCTTGCTCGCGCGCTTGCAGTTCGGCGGTGATGTTGCGTGTCGCTCCGCGGTAGCCGAGGAAATTTCCATCTGGGTCGAATCGCGGGGTGCCGTTGATCGACACCGTGATGGTCCCGGTGGGCGTGTCGCGGTCCAGCACGAGGTCGCGAATCGGCCGCCGCGCCGCGCGGTCGGCCTGGTAACGATCGTAGGACGCGGCATGTTCATCGGTGCGCACCCGATTGACGTCCAGCGTGCGCGTGCCCACCTCGGCGGCGGCCGAGCGGCCGGTGGCCGAGAGGATGCTGTCGGTCATCCAGACGACGCGGCCTTCGACGTCGGTTTCCCACAGCCAATCCGTCGCCGCGCGGCCTGCGTCCAGCAGTCGCTCGGCCTCGCGCTGCGCCGCTGTCGCCTCGGCGCGCGCTGCCAGCAAGGCATGGACCGCTCGCACCAGGGCGTCCAGGCCGAGCGACGCGGACGCAGACACCGCTCCGGCCAGCACCACGAACAGGGCGGGCCCGTGCGTGGACCCGGTCGACGCCGGGCCGGGCAGCAGCGTGCGCAGTCCGATCGCCTCGGTGGTGCTCTCGGGCCAGCGGTTGCCCCGTTCGTCCTCCAACCACGCGGCCTCGGCCCCACTCAACGCGCGGGCAGCCTCCAACAGGCCTGTCAATGTGCTGCGCTCGACTGCCGCGACGCACTGCCACGAGGATCCAGGACTCTGCGGAACATTGACCATGCAAGGGAGCGGGCGACTTCGACTTGGCCATGGTAGCCGCCAGCCCGGCGCCAAACGCCCTGCGGTACGCCTTGCGCACCGGCTAGTTCACGCTTTGCGCCGAGGGCTGGCGCACGTCGCCCGCGCGCCCCCACGCGATCAAGACATCGCGAAGGTTCGATTTCGACCCCGGCGACGGCTGAAACCGCCAGCGGCAGGCGTCGCGACGCGTCAGACCGCGGGTGCTGCACTCAAGTGGGGGTGGCAATCCTTCACATCTCGGCGCCTCGGCGCGTTAGCCTTCGCCCATGCTCAAGCCTCGATGTGCACTGGTGGTCCTGTTCGCCGTCTGCGGATTGATCGGGCATGCCACGGCGTCCGACGAATTGCTCCCGGTCTGGAAGCGCAGCGATGGCGAGGCCCACGTCAAGCTGTCCACCCCGAAGACCATGCCGCAGGGGCGGGTCGCGGTCGTCTATCAACTGGTCGCCGTGAACACCGCGCTGACCACACCCGAGATGGTCATCGCCGACTTCGGCGTGGTGTGCGCGCCGAAGACCGGTGCGCCGGTCCGGCTGGTTCACTCGCACACGGCAATGTTCAAGCTGGTGGGCGACCGCTACGTGCAGGAGAGCGATCAGCCGGTGTCGCCGCCGCGCGACGTGTCGCTCGAATCGCACGACGACTTCGCGGCCAAGCCGGCCGGCGTGGCGTGTGCGCGCGCGCTGGCGATGGTAAAGGCGCTGCCACACTGACGGCGCGATCGTGACGGCGCGATCGCGCTGACGCATCGCACCGAGCGGAGGGCGCCGCACGGCGTTCCGGGGCTCGAAGGCGTCTTGCCGGCGTGCGACGCATCGGACTCTGCGGTCTCAGGTCTTGGACACCTGATCGATGAGCTGCTGGCGCATCTCGCGCTTGAGCAGCTTGCCGTTGGCGTTGCGCGGCAATGCCGCGCTGGTCAGTGTGTACGTCTCGGGCACCTTGTAGTCGGCCAGCCGCTCGGCACAGAAGCGCTTCAGCTCGTCGGGCTGCACGGTGGCGCCGGGTTTGAGGCAAACGAATGCGTGCACGCGCTCGCCCAGCACCGGGTCGGGCTTGCCGACGATCGCGCTCTCGATCACTGCCGGATGCTCGAGCAGCACATTCTCGACCTCGACGCTGTAGACCTTGAAGCCGCCACGGTTGAGCATGTCCTTGGCGCGATCGAACACGCGCACGAAACCGTGCTCGTCGACCGAGCCGATGTCGCCCGACAGCCAATAACCCGCGACGAAGCCTTTCTTGGTCGCCTCGGGGTTGGCCCAGTAGCCCGGCACCACCATCGGGCCGCGGATCCACAGCTCGCCCGAGGTGCCGCGCGGCACCTCGCGGCCGCTCTCGTCCATCACGACGATCTCGGCACCGGGCAGCGCGAAGCCCACGCTGTCGGGGCGTTCGGCCGCGCAGCGCGCGGGCAGGATCGTCGCCGGGCTGGTGGTCTCCGTCGACCCGTAGCAGTTGTGCAGGCCGAGGCCGGGCAACTTCTGCGCCAGCGCGGCGATCGTCGCCTCGGCCATCGGCGCTCCGCCGTAGCCGCCCGCGCGCCAGGCCGACAGGTCGAACGTATCGAAGTCCGGCTGCAGCAGGCACAGGTTGTACATCGCCGGCACCATCAGGGTGTGCGTCATGCGCTCGCGCGACGCCAGCTCGAGGAAGGCGCGCGCCTTGAACTCGGGCAAGACGATCAGTGCGCACTGCGCGGCCCACGCCAGCATCACGTTGGCGACCAGGCCGGTCACGTGGCTCGCCGGCACCGCCATCAGCGTGCGATCGCCGGGGCCGATCTGCATGCTGTGCACGTAGTTCAGCATCGAATGCACGAGGTTGAGCTGCGTCAGCGTGGCGCCCTTGGGCCGCCCGGTCGTGCCCGATGTGTAGAGGATCACCGCCACCGCCTCCTCGGGTGCGCGATGCACGGCCGCCGGCGCGCCCTCGGTGAGCCGCTCGTAGGGCTCGCTGTCCGCAGCGCCTGCGCCGGCCGACACGCGCACCGCCAGCTGCGGCGCGTCGGCGGCCACCGGCAGCCGTGACGCCAGGTCGGCATCGTGCACGATCGTCGTCGCGCCGCTGTGCTGCACGATGTAGGCGATCTCCGGGCCCTGCAGCCGCGTGCCCATCGGCACCGCGATCGCACCCAGGCGCAGGATCGCCAACAGGGTGGTCACGAACTCGACGCGGTTGCCGAGCAGCATCGCCACGCGATCGCCGGCCGCGACACCGCGTTGCGTGAGCCCGCCAGCCGCGCGTGCGACGTGCTCGTTCAGTTGCGCGTAGGTCCAGCGCACCTCGCCGGCCACCAGCGCCAGTGCGTGCGGCCGCGCCGCGGCGGCACGCTCGAAGGCCTCGTAGGGCCCCGACGGGCGGTCGGCGAAGCACGGCATCACGCGGTCGCCGAAGTGCCGCTCGTGGCGAATGACCACGTCCGGACCGTAGTTCCAGGTCATCGCGATGTCTCCGCGCTCGTTGTCTGCGATGCCGATTCGCCGCGAGTCTGCATCGAATCCGCGCGCCACAGTGTCACGCAAACAACCGGGGCCGGTCGCGGCTTCAACCCCAAGGTCGTCGTGCGTACCGGCTCGCGCATCCGCGCCGCGGTCGGGTAGGCTCTGCGCATGGCTCTCCTGCATCGCATCGCGCAGTCGGAGGCGGCATGACCGACGATCCCGCAAGCCAGGACCCCGAGCTGTTGCGCCGACTGCTGCGCGCGAAAGACCGGATGGATGCCGCCTCGCACGAGCGCTGGCCCGTGCGCCGGCTGGCGCGCGTGAGCGGTGTCTCCGAGGCCCACTTCGCGCGTTCGTTCAAGCAGGCCTTCGGCGTGCCGCCGCACCGCTACCTGCTCACGCGCAGGATCGAGCGGGCGACCGCACTGCTGCGCGACACCGACCTGTCGGTCACCGAGATCGCGTTCCACACCGGCTGGGAGAGCCTGGGCACGTTCGGCCGCACGTTTCGCGACGTCACCGGCGAGAGCCCGAGCGCGATCCGGTCGTGCGCGCGGGCCGCCGCGCACGAGCTGGACTGCGTGCCAGCCTGCATCCTGCGCGCGGCGCATCGGCCCGATCTGGCCACAGCAGTTTCGGAGAAGCGGCGTCGGGTGGCCGTCGGTATAAACCGCTCCGAACACAAGGAGGTCCGATGAGCCAAGGGGTCGAAGTGGTCGGTCTGTACGTGCGGGATCAGGACGAAGCGCTCGCGTTCTACGTCGAGCAGATCGGGTTCCGCGTTCACACCGACGTGCGCAACGGTGACTATCGCTGGCTGACGGTGCAGCATCCCGACCAGCCGTCGTTCCAGCTCGGCTTGTTCTCACCCGGGCCACCGGTGCTCGACGCCGTCACGGCGCAGACGCTGCGCGCGATCGTGGCCAAGGGCGCGATGCCGCCGCTGGTGCTCACGGTGGACGACTGCCGCGCCGCCTATGAGCGGATGCGCGCGCGCGGCGTGGAGTTCACCCAGGAGCCGGTGGAGCGCTATGGCGCCGTCGACGCCGGATTCCGCGACCCTTCGGGCAATGGGTGGAAGATGATCCAGGCCCGTCGCTGAGGTCCAGAGCCCATGAAGAAGACCCCATCGACGACCACCGAGTCACCCTCCGCGCTCATCGACGCGCGCATTGCGGGCCTGGGCGACTGGCGCGGCGAGTTGCTCGCCCGCCTGCGCGCGCTGATCAAGGCCGCGGACCCCGGCGTGACCGAGGAGTGGAAGTGGGCCACACCCGTCTGGTCGCACCACGGGATCCTCTGCACCGGCGAAACGTACAAGGACAAGGTCAAGCTCACCTTCGCCAAGGGCGCCTCGCTGCCCGACCCATCGCGCCTCTTCAATTCGAGCCTCGACGGCAACGTGCGGCGCGCCATCGACTTCGGTGCAGCCGACAAGCCGAACGAGAAGGCGCTGAAGGCGCTGATTCGGGCGGCCGTGGCGCTGAACCAGTCGTCGGCGCGCGCCTAGCGGGGCCCCTTGGCCGCGGCCGCCGCCGATGTGCGCGCGCGCCTGTGGCACAGTGGCCGCCCTTGCGACTCCCAACGGCCGGGCATGGCGAAGGTCTTGCGTGCGCGTGATGCGCTCGTCTTCATGGCGCTGGCCGCGGCGTGCGCACTGCACGCCGCCGACCAGCCGGACTTCCTGAGCGCGAACGTCGATGCCTCGACGCATCCGGGCGACGACCTGTACCAGCACGGCAACGGCCACTGGATCCAGCGCAACCCGATCCCGCCGAGCGAGGCCAACTGGGGCGTGTCGCAGCTCGTGCGCGAGCAGCTGTACCGCACGCTGCGCACGATCCACGAGAAGGCGGCCGCGACGGCGGCGCCGGCAGGCAGCGACGATCAGAAGATCGGCGACTTCTGGCGCACCGCGATCGATGTCGACAAGGCGCGCAAGGTCGGCCTCGAGCCGTTGCGCGCGCAGCTCGCGCAAATCGATGCCGTGCAGGACCTGGCGCAAGTGCTCGATGTCGCGTTTGCGATGCACGGCCTCGGCGTGAACCCGTTCTTCATCCTGTTCGTGCGCCAGGACAGTCAGGACAGCGACAGCTACTCGCTCTATGCATGGCAGGGCGGGCTCGGGCTGCCGGAGCGCGACTTCTACGTCAACGACGACCCGAGCATCCGCGGCATCCGGGCCGCCTACGGCAAGTACCTGGCGCGCATGCTCAGGCTGGCGGGTCGCCCCCACGGCGACGTCGAGGCGTCGGCGGCGGCGGTGATGCGCCTGGAGACGGCGCTCGCCCAGGCCTCGCGCAGGCTCGAGGAGACGCGCGATCCGCTCAAGAACTACCACCGCCTGACGCCGCAGGAACTGACGAGCGCCTACACGCCGTCGGTGGACTGGCGCGCGCGGCTGGCGGCCTGGCAGGTGCAGCCGCCGTTCATCGCCGTCGGGCAGCCGGAGTACTTCGGCGCGCTCGACACGGTGTTGCGCCAGACGCCAGTGGGCGTGCTGAAGGACTATCTGCGCCTGCAGCTTCTCACCGCCTACGCCGAAGCCCTGAGCCCGGCCATCGAGCGTGCGCATTTCGATTTCTACAAGGGCGTGCTGACGGGCCAGAAGGTGCAGCGGCCGCGCTGGAAGCGCATCATCGACACCGAATCGGGCTTCGGGTCGGTGCCCGACGGCATCGGCATGATCGTGGGGCGGCGCTACGTCGCCGCGCACTTTCCCGAGCGCGCCAAGCAACGCTATGCCGACATGACGCGCGCCCTGGCGGCGGCCTACGGCGAGCGCATCCGGCAACTGCCGTGGATGAGCGAGGCCACGAAATCGAAGGCGCTGGAGAAGCTCGCCGCGGTGCGTCCGAAGGTCGGCTATCCCGATCGCTGGAACGACCACTCGGCGCTCGCGATCGGGCGCGCCTCGCATGCCGAGAACACGATGGCGATCGAGCGCTGGTCGTTCCAGCGCGCGCTGGCGCGCATCGGCGCGCCGGTGGACCGGACCGAGTGGGTCATGACGCCGCAGACCTACAACGCCTACTACAGCGAGTCGAACAACGAGATCGTGCTGGCCGCCGCCGTGTTCGCGATCCCCGGCGTGGCCGACGACGACGTCGACGACGCGGTGGCCTATGCCTACGTCGGTGCCGCCACCATCGGCCACGAGATCACCCATGGCTTCGACGACGACGGCCGCCACTTCGACGCCAAGGGCAACCTGTCGGACTGGTGGACCGTCGAGGACGCTACGGCGTTCGAGCAGCGCGCGGCGCTGCTGGTCAAGCAGTTCGATGCCTACGAGCCGCTGCCGGGGTTTCGCGTCAACGGCAAGGCATCGCTCGGCGAGAACATCGCCGACCTGGGCGGCCTGGCGATCGCGCTGGACGCCTTCAAGCAGACCGACCAGTACAAGAACCACGTGGTCGTCGCCGGACAGACCCCGTTGCAGCGCTTCTTCGTCGCCTACGCGCTCGCGTGGCTGGAGCAGACGCGCGACGAGCAGCTGCGCCGACGGCTGCTGAGCGACGTGCATGCACCGGCCAAGTACCGCGTGCTCGGCCCGGCGTCGAACGTGCAGGAGTTCTACGACGCCTTCGGCGTGACGGCGCAACGCAGGATGTGGCGCGAGCCCGCCGAGCGGGCGTCGATCTGGTGAGTCCTCGAGGCCGCTTGTCGCCGCCGCCGTGAGTGCTCAAGGCGCCTTATGGCCGCCTTGTGGACCGCTGCCGCCATGCTTGCCGATGCCGCCCCCGGCTCGCGGATTCACCAATGGATACCCCTGCTGTTCATTTGTGAACAGACCCGCGTCCGGCGAATCGCGACAGTGGTACCTCCCGCCAAACGCCGCCGGGCGCCGGCCGACAGGAGTTGCCCCGCATGGAACCGCTTCACATCCACCCGCTGCGCGCCGGCTCATCCCGATGACCAACGCCGCGCGTGTGCCCGCTGCCGGGGGCGTCGTGCCGCTGCGGCCAAGCGTGATCCAGCTCGTGTTCCGCGAGAAAGGCGCGCTGTACGCGGCCTTTCTGCCGATCCTGATCAACGGCGGCCTCTTCGTGCCGACCACGCGCGAGTACAGGCTGGGCGACGACATCTATCTGCTGCTGTCCTTGCCCGATGACCCGCAACGCTACCCGGTGGCAGGCAAGGTGGCGTGGATCACGCCGCCCAACGCGTCGGGCGGACGCACGCAGGGCGTGGGGGTTGCGTTTCCGAGCGACGAAAAGACGCGCCTGCTGAAGCTCAAGATCGAAGAAATGCTGGGCACCCAGCTGCAATCGGCCAAGCCGACGCAGACCATCTGAGCACGCTGCGCGCGCGCCGGCGCCGCACGCAAGCTCACGCGGCGCGCCGGTCCTCCGGTGTTCACCGCATCGGGTGCGGGGCTTGGCTTGTCGCTACGATGTCCACGACGACAGGCTCCTCATCGAAGCAGGACGCGGATGGACCTCTTCATCACCGGCGCTGCGGGCTACATCGGCGGCACGGTCGCGGCACGCTCGATCGCGGCGGGGCATCGCGTGCGCGGACTGGTCCGCACGGCCCAGAAAGCGGGCCTGCTGGTCCAGCGCGGCATCGATCCCGTCGTCGGAGACTTGGACGATGCCGAGGTGCTGGTGCGCGAGGCGCAGCGTGCCGACGGCGTCGTGCACGCCGCCAGCGCCGATCATGCGGATGCGGTGGCTGCGTTGATCGAGGCGCTGACCGGATCGGGCAAGCCGCTCGTCCATACCAGTGGCTCCAGCGTGATCGGCGACGACGCGCGCGGCAATCGCGCGTCCGAGCAGGTCTTCGACGAGGACAGCGCCTTCGTCGTCGCGCCGGCCAAGCAGGCGCGCCGCGAGCTCGAGCTGTCGGTGCTGCGCGCCGCCGAGCGTGGCGTGCGCTCGGCGGTGATCTGCCCCAGTCACATCTATGGCACCGGCCGCGGGCTGAATCCGCACAGCGTGCAGATCCCGTTTCTGGTCAGCAACGCGCGGCAGCACGGCGCGGTGCAGATCGTCGGCGCCGGGCTGAATCGATGGTCGAACGTGCACATCGACGACGTCGCCGAGCTGTACCTGCTGGCGCTCACCCGGGCGCCGGCGGGTGCGTTCTACTTCGTCGAGAACGGCGAGGCCTCGTTCGGTGAGATCGGCGCGGCCATCGCCGCCCGGCTGGGCCTGCGCGTGGAATCGCTGCCCGCCGAGACGGCTGCGCAGCAATGGGGCGAAGGCCGAGCGCTCTACACGTTCGGCAGCAACAGCCGGGTGCGGGCCCGACGCGCGCGTCGCGAGCTCGGCTGGACGCCTCGCCACAGCTCGGCCATCGCGTGGATCGAGCAGGAGATGCCGCTGCCTGTGATGCCGTGAGCCGAACGCGCCGCGGCCTCGCGCGCCGACACGCTGAGCGCCCATCGGGCGCGGATGCCGTCAGCCGCAGCAGTGCGTCCGCGGCCGCTCGAAGGGCGCGTTGTGCCGGCCTCGCTTCAGGCCACCCTCACGTGGCTCGCATAGCCTGCTCCGATGGAGCGGTCGAGGACGGGAGCGCAGCCCATGGCATCCGCCTTGCTGTGGCGTCTCATGACGCGCGGAGATCCGATCCCGGTTCGCAGTGCCGTTGCGGAACGACGAGAGCGGCGCACCGGCCGTCGACGCGTCCGCAGGCTTGCCGCGCTGCTCGCCGTGCTGGGCCTGGGCAGCGCGCATGCGGACGACGACTGGGTCGGCGGTGACAAGCGCGCGCACTTCCTCGGTGGCCTGATCGTCGGCGGCATCACGTCGGAGCACACCGGTTCGCGCGGGCCCGGCGTGCTGCTGGGCTGTGGCGTCGGCGTGTTCGGCGAACTGATCGAGGCTGCGCGTTACGGCTGGTTCAGCCCGCGCGTCAGCGCCAAGGACTTCGGTGCCGAATGCCTCGGTGGCGTGATGGGCGCCTACATCGGCACCCAGATGGCGCCGTCGGAGCGCGTGGCGTCGAGTCAGGCCAAGACCGCTGAACACAACGACTCCTGGACCGGCATCGACAAGGTGTCGCACTTCGTCGGCGGCATCGCGGTCTCGGGGCTGGTGTCGCACCTCAGCGACTCGGCGACCGCCGGCCTGCTGACGGGTTGCGGCATTTCGGCGGCCGGCGAGCTGGTCGATGCGGCGCGCTACGGCTGGCACAGCAAGCACGCCAGCGCGCGCGATTTCGCGGTCGGTTGTCTCGGCGCAGTGACAGGCGCTTTCGTGGCCGTGCAGATCGCACCCGGCCGCATCGTCTGGAACAAGCAGTTCTAGCGCAACGCATCCTGTGGCCCCCACTCGAGCGCCACCGGGCCGCGTCGGGCCATTCACCGATTTTCCGTCCGCCGCCGTGCGTCTAGACTGGTGCGCTCGCGACGACGGCGCTGTCGCGTTGCGCTCACCCACGAACAACTGCCGCCCACATGCCAACGATCTACGAGCAGCGAACCTACTCGGTCACCGTCGGCAAGATGTCCGAGGTGGTCCGCCTGTACCAGACGCTCGGGTACCCGGCGCTGGAGGCCGGTGGGTTCTCGAAGAACCTGATCGGCTACTTCACATCGGACACCGGCGAGCTGCATCAGCTGACGCACCTGTGGCGCTTCGACAGCGACGACGATCGCCGGGCCTTCTGGAAGCGCCTGTTCGACGACAAGGACTTCATGGCCTTCGCCACGCAGCTGCGCCCTTTGCTGCGTCGCCAAGAAAACCGATTGCTGCTGGCCGCCCCCTGGGGGCCGCATCCATAGCGCGGCGTTCGAGCCACCGCGGTCGATGCGGTCGAACCGGCGCGATCGCTGGCACGCGCTCACGCGCCGGCTGGCGGTCATTGCGCTGCTCGGCAGCGCGCTGGCGGGTTGCGGCGGCGCCGGCGACGGCCCGTGCCGACGGAAGGCAGCCGCGCAGTCAGGACGATTCACTCGCTGAGCGCACGACGCGAAGCGTCGAGGTCGGCCATCGGTTCGTCGCACCGATGGCCAACCGCTTCCACGCCGAGGTGATCGCTACTGGTTCAGCGCCCCGTACACGCCGCGCTCGAACGCCTCGTACACTGCCATGAAGCGCGGCTCGGCGAACGGCAGCGTCTGCGTCAGGATGACGCCGGCCACGTCCTTCTTCGGATCGAACCAGAAGTGGGTGTTGCACACGCCGGCCCAGAACTGCGAGCCGGCGGACCGCATGCCGGGCACGTCCTCTTCGATGCGCTCGAAGGCCAGGCTGTGCGACTTCTTGCGGCCCGGGAAGAACTCGGCATCGGCCGTCACGGCGGGCACGGTGGTCTTCAGCAGCGGGATCGGAATGTCTCCGATCTGATTGGCGAGCATCGACGCGAGACCGGCCTCGCTCAGCACGCGACGCCCGTCGAGCTGCCCCTTGTTCAAGTACATGCGCAGAAAGCGGATGTAGTCGGGCGCGGTCGAGTACAGCGTGTGGCCCATGCCGTAGAACTCGGGGCTCGCGGGCGGCGCGAGCTCGAAGTCGGCGAAATGACCGTCCTCGCCGCGCATGCGCACCGAGGCCAGCCGAGGCTGGATGTCGATGTCGGCCTCGAAGCGGGTGTCCTTCATGCCCAACGGCTCGAACAGCTCCTCGCGGCAGAATTGGTCGATCGTGCGGCCGTCGACCCGCTCGACCACCTGACCGAGCCAGTCGATGCCGATGCCGTAGTCCCAGCGCGTGCCCGGGTCGAACAGCAACGGATAGTGGAGCGAGGATCGCGACCCCGACAGGATCGACGTCAAACCGGTGGCCTGCATGTAGCGCGGCACGTCGCTGTTCCAGAACTCGTAGGTCAGCCCCGAGGTGTGCGTGGCCAGGTGGCGCACCGTGGCCGGGGTGCGCGGCGGCCGCATGCGTGGGCTGCCGTCGGCGTTGAAGCCGTCGAGCACCTGTCGCTGGGCGAACTCGGGCAGGATCTGCGCCACCGGCGTGTCGGCGCTGAGCTGACCGCGGTCGATCAGGATCATCGCCGCCGTGCTGCCGACGGCCTTGGTCATCGAGAAGATGCGACACACCGTGTTGGTCTGGGCCGGCACGCCGCTGCGTGCCTCGCCGGCGGCGCCGGACCAGATGACGCCCTCGGAGTTGGCGGCCATGCCGACGACGAAGGGAACGTGCTCCGCGGACACGGCGTCGGCCAGGACGCGGTCGAGCTCAGCCATGGTTGTCTCCTGCTTGCTGTCCAGGCGCTCGTGCGGTGCTCTCACCGCACTCGGTGGGCCTGGCGCGATGATCGCGCGCGATCCCGCGCGCGTCCAGTCGCTTCGGTGGGGCGCCCGCGCTCGCGCGTGGCTTGCCCCATGATGGCGCCACGCAGCCGCCCGATGCCGCCATGACCCCGTTCTCGATCGACCCCGATGTGGCACGCGCGACCACCATCGACAAGCGCTTCTACCTCGACGATGAGATCTGGCGGCTGGCGCTGCAGCGCGTGTTCGCGCGCAGCTGGCAGTGGATCGGCGATCTGCACGACGTGGCCGCGCCGCTGGCGCTGTCGCCCCGCGTGCAGCTGCCGGGCAGCCTCGACGAGCCGTTGCTGCTGGCGCGCGATGCGGCCGGCACGCTGCGTTGTCTGTCCAACGTCTGCACGCACCGCGGCAAGCTGATCGTCGACGCAGCGGGACCTGCCGAGGCGCAGGGTCTGCGCTGCGGCTATCACGGCCGGCGCTTCGATCTCGCCGGACGCGCCTGGTTCATGCCGGGCTTCGACGGCGTCGCCGGCTTTCCGTGCGAGGCGGATCACCTGCGCGAGGTGCCGTTCGCCGCCTGGCGCGGCCTCGGCTTCGCCGCCCTCGACCCGATGGCGCCGCTGGCCGAGGTGGTGGCCGAGATGGATGCACGGCTGCCGTGGCTGGCGCTCGAGCGCTGGCAGCCCGATGCATCGCGTGCGCGCTCGTTCGAGTTCGATGCGCACTGGGCGCTGTACGTCGAGAACTACCTCGAAGGCCTGCACATCCCGTTTCTGCACCCCGGTCTGACGCAGACGCTCGACCTCGACGGCTATCGCTACGAGCAGGGCCGCTGGTGCAACCTGCAACTGGCGCGCGCCCGCCCCGACGAGCCGGCATTCGAGCCGCCGGCCACATCACCGGAGCACGGCCAGCGCATCGCGGCGTACTACTGGTGGGTGTTCCCCAACCTGATGCTGAACTTCTATCCGTGGGGCCTGTCGCTGAACCAGGTGCTGCCGCTCGGGCCTGCGAAGACGCGTGTGGTGTTCGCCAGCTACGTCGCCGACCGGTCACTGCTGGGTCGCGGCGCCGGCGGCGCGCTCGACCCGGTGGAGATGGAAGACGAGGCCGCGGTGCTCAGCGTGCAGCGCGGCATCCGCTCACGCTTCTATGCCGGTGGCCGCTACTCGCCGCAGCACGAGCGCGGCGTGCATCAGTTCCACCGGCTGCTCGCGCAGGCGCTACAGCCTGCGAGCCGCGCAGATTTCTCGCCCAATTGATTTTCGCGCATGCGCGCGCAGGCGCTGGTCAGAGAAGGACTGCATATGGCGCCAGATCGATTCCACGAGCCGTCGCTCGCGATCGCAGCGCTGCGAGTCGGGGCGATCTCTGCGGACGCGCCATCGCGCTTGGGGATGATGGCGCGCAGCGATCGAGAGATCCGCCTCAGCCTGGGCTGACCGGCGGTGCGCTGGTGCGACGCCCCTCGACGAACTGCTTCATCCGGTGCAGGTCCTCTTCGAAGGCCTGCTTCGGATTGGCGCCCAGGATCGACGACACGGCGTGGCCGAGTGTGCCCCCCGGCGCGCGGTACGTCATGCGCACGCTGACGCGCGTGCCGGTTCCTTCGGGCACCAGCGTCACGCGGCCATCGCACTGCACGCGGCTGCCCGGCTCGCTGTGCCACGCGATCTCGTTGGGGCGCTGCATCTGCGTGACCGAATCGAACTCCACGCCGACGCCCGCCGGGCCCCGGATCGTCCAGTGCGAACGATCGCCGCCGAGCGCACGCACGCTCTGGACGTTGGACATGAAGCGCGGGAAATTCTCGCAGTCGGCCCAGGTGTCGAACACCTGCTCGATCGGGGCCTCGATCAAGACCGTCCTCTCGAGCGCGATGCGGCCGGATTCGTCGGCGCCCACCTTCTGCCTGACGCGCTCGCCGACCCGCTCGCTGACGCCGTAGCGCTGCATCGCGTACAGGCCCGCTCCCACCGCGGCGGCTGCGATGATGACGCCGCGCGCCGTCGAGCGCCCGTTGCCGTCGTCGAGTGCGTTGTCGTAGGTCTCGCGCAGGTCCTGCAGCGGCTCGTGAGAGATGCGCTGCCCGTGCGTCGGCACGCGCCGTGCGCGCGCCACCACGTTGTGCATCAGCTCGCTGGCTCGATCGACCGCGTCGTTGAGCTTGTCGGCGGCTGCCGACGAGACGGTCTCGGAGGTGTCGCGGGCCTTGGCGGCCCACCGATGGATCGAATCCTGCACCGGTTCGGGCATCAGATCCTGGAGTCGCTCGGCCGAGGTTGCCGCAAAGCGCGACCCCGCATCCAGCGCCGACTGGCTGGCGGCCAGCAGCGCGGCCCGGCGGCGCGGCGACGACAGCACGTAGGCCACCAGTGCGCCAATGCCCGCGGCGGCGATCAGCAGCGCAGCGTTCGAAGATCTGTAGGTGGGGTACTGTTGCATGCCGGTCTCCTCGGATGGGGTTGAAATGCGGCAACCGGCATACCCGCTGCGGCACACTGCATCACATGCCGACAGCCGCCCATCGAACCGACGCGTGGTACGCGCGCCGCCTGTCGCCGCCCGCGGCGGTGCCGCGCATCGTCATCGACACCGACACGGCCAACGAGATCGATGACCAGTTCGCGCTCGCCTGGGCGTTGCTGTCGCCGCAGCAGCTGCAGCTGCTCGCGGTGTACGCGACGCCGTTCTCGTTCGAATACCGGCGCCAGGAGATGGTGCGTGCCAGGCGCCTGCGCGATCGGCCCGAGGCCTGCTCGCCACAGGAGGCCGAACTGCTCCGGCACTACGCCGCGCGGCTCGCCTACTACGACAGCCGCGGCTGGGACATCGAGCGGGTCGACTGGCCGGTGTTCGACCCGCCTGCCGTCGGGATGGAGCGCAGCCACCAGGAGATCCTCACGGTGTTCGACAAGCTGAGGCGTTCCAGCGCCGGCCGCGTGTGGCGCGGCAGCGCGGGGTACCTGCAGGCGCCTGACCAGCCGCTGCGCAGCGAGGCGGTGGATCACCTGATCGCCAGCGCACGCGACGGCGCCGGGCAGGACGATCCGCTCTACGTGGTGGCGATGGGCTGCGTCACCAACGTGGCCAGTGCGCTGCTGCTGGCGCCCGACCTGGCCGATCGCATCGTTGTCGTGTGGACCAGTGGCTACCCGTCCAGCGCGTCGCACGTGAACCATTCGTTCAACCTCGAGCAGGACCTGCTGGCCACGCAGGTGCTGCTCGACAGCGGCGTGCCGCTGGTCTACCTGCCGGGGTTTCAGGTCGGCGCGCAGCTGCGGCTGTCGCTGCCCGAGGTCGAGCGCTTCGTGCAGGGGCGCGGCGCGATCGGCGACTACCTGCATCACCTGTTCACGCACAACCCGCTGTGGGATCTGGCCGGCATCCACAGCCTGTACGCGCACTCGTGGGTGATCTGGGACGTGATCACGCTGGCATGGCTGATGCGGCCCGACTGGGTTCCGAGCGAGCTGGTGCGCACGCCCACCATCGGTGCCGACCGTGTGTGGCGCCCTGCGGCGAACCGCCCGCTGATGCGCGAGGGCCACGCTGTGGCGCGCGACGCGATCTTCGCCGACTTGTTTCGCAAGCTCGAACACGCGCCGGCGTGAGCGGCATGCCGCGGCGTGAGCGCGCCGCTCAGCGCAGCAGGCGCTCGAGCGCCGCGAATTCGTCGGTGATGCGCTCGACGATCGGCGCCGACAGGTAGTCATCGACGCGAGCGCGCACGTGCTCGATCAACGCGGCATCGCTGTGGTCGCTCGACCAGTCCTCGCCGGCGCTGTCGGCACGCGCCGAGCGCCCGGACAGCACGCGCCACTTGGCGCACCAGGTCACCGACCACAGCCACATGGCGGCGCGCAGCGGCACCAGCCACGGCTGGTGCGCCGCTGCATCGTCGATGCGCGCCGCCCACGCGGCATGGGTGTCGACCACCTGCTGCAGCGTGAGCTCGGCGTGGACATCGACGTCCCAGGTGGTCGAGGTGTACAGCGTCGCGTGCGCGAGGTCCAGCGGTGGGTGGCTGTAACGCGCCTTCTCGAGGTCCACCAGCACCGCGCGACCGTCGTCGCACAGCAAGAAGTTGCCGGGGTGCGCGTCGAATGCGATCAAGCGCCTCGGCGGCCGCGGCGCTTGCGTGCACAGCCGCTGCAGCGCCGCGCGTTGGGCCTCGATGCGTGCGCGGGCCGACGTGTCGAGCGCGGCGCCGTCGAGGTGCACAGCCTGCGCCTCGATCTCGTCGCGCAGCGCACGCATCGGGTCGGCATCGTCGCGCAGCGGCGCGCGCTGCACAGGCGCCGGCAGCGGCATCGCATGGATCGCCGCGAGCGCGCGCGCGATCGCCGGCAGGTCGTCGGGCAGCCGCGCGGAGCGGCCGACGATCTCCTGCACCAGCAGCCCGCCGCGCGGCAGCACATCCCCGGGCGGCAGCAGCGCGATGCAGCGTGGCGCGGCAGCGCTCGCGCTGGCGCGCTGGTAACACGCCGCCTGGTAGGCGAGGTTGTCGTGGGCGGCCAGCCCCATCTGACTCTGCTTGGGCAGGCGCGCGATCGCACCGGTGCCCACCAGCCTGACGTGGTGGTGCGCCAGCCCCTTGTCCGCCATCGATTCCAGCGGCGCCTCGGCATACGGCGAGCGTGCCGCGCGCAGCGCCGCGCGCAGGCGATCGAGCAGCGCGTCGCCGTCGACGGCTTTCATGGCGAACCCAACTCGATCACCGGCCCGCCGGCGGCGTGCGCGTCCTGCTCGTCGTGCGTCACCAGCAGGATCGGCACCCGGCGTTCGCGCGCGTGCTCGAACACGAACGTGCGGAAGTCGCTGCGCAGCTGCGCGTCGAGCTTGTTGAACGGTTCGTCGAGCAGCAGCGCGCGCGGCCGCGCGAGCAACGCACGCATCAGCGCCACGCGCGCGCGCTGGCCGCCCGAGAGGGTGGCGGGATCGCGCGCCTCGAAGCCGGGCAGGCCGGCTTCACGCAGGGCGTCGGCCACCTGCGCGTCGCGCGCGGCGCGGCCTTTCACATCGGCCGGCAGCGCGAAGGCGAGGTTGGTGCCGACCGACATGTGCGGGAACAGCAGGTCATCCTGGAACAGGATGCCGATGCCGCGGCGCTCGGGCGGCCACTGCGTGATGTCGGCCGCGCCGATGCCGACGTCGCCGCTGGCCGTGAAGGCCGGCGCGAGCGTGCCGGAGACGTAGGCGAGCAGGGTGGATTTGCCGCTGCCGCTGGGGCCCATCACGGTGGTGCACTCGCCGGGCGCCACCAGCGCGCTGAAGTCGTCGATCAGCACGCGCGCGCCCAGCGCGATGCGCACGCGGCTCAGGCGCAATGGAGCGCCAGCCGCCGTCATGCCAGCGCGCGCCGGTGTGCGAACGCGATGCGCGGGATCCACACCGCGCCGGCGAACGCGACGAACGGCAGCAGGGATTGCAGCAGCGCCCACACCGCGGTGACGCGGCGGTCTTCGCCCGAGGCCAGCGTCACCGCTTCGGTCGTCAGCGTCGCGACGCGGCCGCTGCCGGCGAACAGCGTCGGCAGGTACTGGCCGACGCTGACCGCGAAGGCGACCGCACACGCGATCAGCGTGGGCTTGAGCAGGATCGGCAGCTTGATGCGCCAGAACACGCGCCAGCGCGATGCGCCGAGGCTGGCGGCCGAGCGCGCGTAGCGGGCGTCGAACGCGCGCCAAGGATCGGCCAGCGACAAGAAGAAATACGGCAGCGTGAACACCAGGTGCGCCCACACCACCGCGAACAGCGTGGCGTCCAGGCGCGTGCGGATCAGCAGCACCTGCACGCCGAACAAGAACGCCACCTGCGGGACCAGCAGCGGCGTGTAGAGCAGCCACAGGCTGCCGGAGCCGAACGCGCGCGGCACCGCGGCACCCTGCTCGCGCTGCACCTCGTGCTCGAGGCAGGCGATCGCCAGCAGCGCGGCCACCGCGGTGGCCGCCAGGCCGATCCACAGCGTGTCGAGCGCCGGCGGCAGCACGGCGACCGATTGCCGCGCCCAGTTGTCGAGCGTCCAGGCCTGCGGCCAGGCGTCGGGGTAGCGCCACTGCCGGGTGAACGACCACACCAGCAGCGCCAGCAACGCCAGTGCGGTGGCGGCGGCCAGCAGCGCGCACAAGGCGCTGGCCCATGCCGCGAGGGCCGCCAGCGGGCCGTCGCGCCGTCCCTGGGCGATCCAGCGACGGCCCCAGCGCGTCGCCATCCACTCGAGGCCGTGCCAGGCGGTGATGCACACGGCCACCAGCACCAGCAGCAGCACCGCGGCAGCCGACGCCGGCAGCACGCGCTGCAGGTCGGGGTCGGCGAACCAGCGCACGGCCAGCACCGCCAGCGTCGGCGGGTTGCCCGGCCCGAGGATCATCGACACGTCGACCACCGACAGCGAGAACGCCAGCACCGCGAAGATCGGCAGGCGGATCTGCGGGTACACCAGCGGCAGCACCACCTGCAGGTACGCTTGAACCGGACGGTAGCCGAGCGCGCGCGCGGCCGCCATGTAGGGCCGCGCCGCCACCTGGTTGAGCGCGCCGAGCGTCATCAGCATCAGGTAAGGCACCTCCTTGATCAGCAGGCCGACGATCAACGCCCAGCCCGACGGGTGGCCCACCGTGCTGACATCGGGCGGCAGCGTCCAGCCGGTGAGGCCCGGGGACACCCAGCGCACCAGCCAGCCCGAGGGCACGAGCAGGAACGACAGGCCGATCGCCAGCGCCGAATGCGGCGCCGCCAGCACCGGTGCCATCCACGCACCGAGGCGCTGGCCCCATGGGCGCTGGTGCACCCAGGCCGCCAGGCCGAGGGCCGCGATCACCGCGAGCAGCGTGGTCGCGAGGCCGCTTACCAGCGTGAGGCGCAAGGCGGTGGCGAAGCCCGGATGGTGGGCGAGTTCGCGCCACGGCGCGAGGCCGAAACGCTCGGCGCCGATCGCCGGCATCACGCCGAATGCAGGCAGCAGCGTGCCCAGCAGCCCGGCGACGATCGGCAGCGCGAACGCCGCCACCGTGACGGCGGGAGCCCAGTGCAGCGGGCTCGCACGCCGCTGCGTCATGGCGTGTAGCGGCGGGTCCACTCGGCCGTGATGCGCGTCATCCAGCTGGCGTGCGGCTCGAGCAGCGGCCTGCCGAGCTCGGCCGGCGTCGGCAGCGCGGCGCTCGGCGTCAGCTCGGCGAACAGCGCGCGGTCGGCCGGCGCCAGGCGCGCCAGGTCGAGCACGTTGACGCTGCCCATCGACTGGATGTCCTGCGCGCGCGCCTGCGTCGCCGGCTCGAGCAGGAAGTTGGCCAGCAGCAGCGCGCCTTCTTTGTGCGCGGCGTTGTACGGGATGGCGACGAAGCTGGTGTTGCCGATCGTGCCCTTGCGCATCGTGAAGGTGCGCACCGTGTCCGGCAGCTGGCCACCGAGCACCGACACCGCGGCCTCGGCCGGATTGAACGACAGCGTGATGTCGATCTCGCCGTCGTTGAGCAGCTGGCGTTGCGCCGAGCCGTTGTCCGGGAATTGCGCGCCCTTGCGCCACAGCGTCGGGCGCAGCTGGTCGTACCACGCCCACAGCGGCGCGGTGGCGGCGGCGAAGGTGTCGTCGGTCGCCGGCTGCTGCAGCAGCGCCGGGTCGGGGGTCAGCTCGTACAGCGCCTGCTTGAGGAAGGTCGAGCCGAGGAAGTTGCTGACCTTGGGGTGCGTGAGCCGGCCCGGGTGCTTGCGCGACCACTCGAGCAGATCGTTGGCCGAGCGCGGCACCTCGGCGGCGTTCTTGATGCGCGCGCTGTCGTAGATGAACACGATCTGCGCCAGCTTCCACGGCACCGCGTAGCCGTCGACCGGGGTGGTGAAGTCGATCACGTTGGAGCGCTTGTTCACGGTGTCGACGT
>Ga0207648_10000392_pt1 | contig 48495 bp, 49 predicted proteins | sample KBSMisM32_FD_184310 | JGI IMG/M metagenome (GOLD analysis project Ga0207648, IMG submission 184310) | Miscanthus rhizosphere microbial communities from Kellogg Biological Station, Michigan, USA - KBS Miscanthus M3-2 (SPAdes) (version 2) | ecosystem: Host-associated > Plants > Roots >... | reverse complement strand
GCGCGCGACGCGCGTGACTTCCGACGCGAACGACCGCAACTGCTCGACCATCGTATTGATGGCCTCCTTCAACTGCAGAATTTCGCCGCGGACGTCGACGATGATCTTTTTCGACAAGTCACCGTTGGCCACGGCGACCGTGACCTCCGCAATGTTGCGGACCTGAGCGGTGAGGTTTCCCGCCATTTCGTTCACGCTTTCGGTCAACTCTTTCCAGACGCCGCTGACACCTTTGACCTGCGCCTGTCCGCCGAGTTTGCCTTCGGTGCCGACCTCGCGCGCGACGCGCGTGACTTCCGATGCGAACGACCGCAACTGCTCGACCATGACATTGATCGTTTCCTTCAACTGGAGAATCTCACCGCTCACGTCGACCGTGATCTTGCGGGAGAGGTCTCCGCGCGCGACGGACGTCGCGACTTCGGCGATGTTGCGCACCTGCGCCGTCAGGTTGTTCGCCATGCTGTTGACGTTGTCGGTGAGGTCCTTCCAGGTCCCGCCGACGCCCGGCACGACCGCCTGCACCCCGAGTTTGCCTTCCGTGCCGACCTCACGCGCGACCCGAGTGACCTCGGCTGCGAAACCGTTGAGCTGGTCCACCATCGTGTTCAGCGTGTTCTTCAACTCGAGGATCTCGCCCTTCACGTCGACCGTGATTTTGCGTGACAAGTCGCCCCGGGCGACGGCGGTCGCCACTTCGGCGATGTTGCGCACCTGCGCCGTCAGGTTGACGCCCATCGCATTCACGGAGTCGGTGAGGTCTTTCCACGTTCCGCCGACGCCCGGCACGACCGCCTGCACGCCGAGCTTGCCCTCAGTGCCGACGTCGCGGGCGACGCGTGTGACTTCGGCCGCGAAACCGTTGAGCTGGTCCACCATCGTGTTGATCGTGTTTTTCAACGCGAGGATCTCGCCCTTCACGTCGACCGTGATTTTGCGCGACAAGTCGCCCCGGGCGACGGCGGTCGTGACTTCGGCGATGTTGCGCACCTGCGCCGTCAAGTTGTTGGCCATGGCGTTGACCGAGTCGGTGAGGTCTTTCCACGTTCCGCCGACGCCCGGCACATCCGCGTTCACCCCGAGCTTGCCTTCGGTGCCGACTTCGCGCGCGACGCGCGTGACCTCCGACGCGAACGACCGGAGCTGCTCAACCATCGTGTTGATCGTTTCTTTGAGCTGGAGTATTTCGCCGCGGACGTCCACTGTGATCTTGCGGGAGAGGTCACCGCGGGCGACGGCGACCGTGACTTCGACGATGTTTCGGACCTGCGCGGTGAGGTTGGAGGCCATGGAATTGACGTTGTCGGTGAGGTCTTTCCAGGTGCCGGCCACGCCCGGCACGACTGCCTGGCCGCCGAGCTTGCCTTCCGTCCCGACCTCGCGCGCCACACGCGTGACTTCCGACGCGAATGACCGGAGCTGCTCGACCATCGTATTGATGGCCTCTTTCAATTGGAGGATTTCGCCTCGTACGTCGACGGTGATCTTTTTCGACAAGTCGCCGTTCGCGACGGCGATCGTTACTTCCGCGATGTTGCGCACTTGCGCCGTGAGGTTACCGGCCATCTGGTTGACGGAGTCGGTGAGCTCTTTCCACACGCCGCTCGCCCCTTTGACCTGGGCCTGGCCGCCGAGCTTGCCTTCCGTCCCGACCTCGCGCGCGACGCGTGTGACTTCAGAGGTGAAGACCGCCAATTGCTCGATCATCTTGTTGACCAACTTCGCGCTGCGAAGAAATTCTCCCTCGAGTGGACGCCCGTCTTTGTCCAGTGCCATCGCCTGGCTGAGGTCACCCTTGCCGACGGCCCCGACCGCGCGGGTCACCTCGGTTGTGGGAGACGCCAGGTCATCGATCAACGTGTTGAGTGAATCGATTTCGTCAGCCCACCCCCCTGACACACCGGGGACGGACAACCGTTGCCGTAGTCGTCCCTCTTTCCCGACGACACGCGAGATACGAACGACCTCTTCCGCCCGTCGTTGACTGACGGCAAGAATATCGTTCATCGTGTCGGACATCTTCCCAAGCACCCCCGTCCAGGTCGACGGCAGCCTGACACTGAAATCTCCATTACGGTAAGCGACCATGACGTTAAGGATCTCGCCGAGTTGCTCGGCAACATCCTGCCGTCGCCGCGTCCCTCCGTTGGTGGCGGGTGGCGCGTCTTCCAACGCCGTTCTTTCTCGCTCGTCGCTTGGCTGCTTCATCGTATGCCTCCGGGGAGGAAAAGCCTGCTGAGGAAGCTGGTGGATATGAACCGAAGCAACGTACATCGAGGGAAGAAGCCTTGCGAACTAGGGAGACCCCTAGTTAGACAAGCCGTACCCGGGATAGGCTCCTAATCTGTCGTTTTTCGGTCCAGGAATATGCTTTGACCGGTATAACGAGGTATTTCCATCTTGGAGGCTTTCGATGCCACTGCCGGACATACCTAGCGATAGCCCTAGAAAACCCTCCGCTTGCTCCACCGAGATATGCTACCGAATAAGAGGTATCCGGTTCTTAGACGCGATCCTCTTCCAACGCCTGGCGGAGTAATACTTCACGCAACAGCGTTTCCAGATCCTGGTGCATGAGTTGGATGCTGGATTCCAACTGTTGCAGCATCGCTTCTCTGACATGTAAATCGTCGCTATCGTAGAGTCCGCCGTCTCCGAACAAGAGCGCCTTACGGCGTTGCTCTTCCTGAGATCCTGGATCACCCAGCCGCCCCTGTTCATTCCACGTCTCAACGAGCACATCGCGCAGGCTGTGCCCTTCGACATCGCGGATATCGGGGTCCGTCAGAAACCGCCAGACACCGGGGGGAAAAAACTCTCGCTGTTTTTCTTCGCCATCCCAGAAAGCCTGGAGGTGATTGTGCGGATGGTTGAATTCCTGCCGCACCTTCGTGAAATTGGCGGACGTGCCAAACAGCACTTCCAAGGTCCCGCCCACCACCGAGGCGATGTTGGCCGCATCTCCAGCCCGCGTCGCCATGCTGATGCCGCCCGATAAAATGTTGGCCAAGCCTCCGAAGATCACGCCAAGGATTGTCTGCGTCGTCGTCCGTGTCGTTTGCACGTGTTTCAGTCGATCCTGAACCTCGTCTGCTCGTTGAACTTCGCACTCGATCTCGGCGACGATACTCGATACCTCAAGATTTGCCAGTTGCAGGTGCGTCGTCAATTTTCTGCGCGCGCGCTCGATGTCCGCAAGAGGCGCTTGTTCGGTTTCCAGCCGAGCCAGTCGATTCAGCAGCGGCAAAAGGTTCATGACCTCCGCAGTATGAACGGCGATGGTGGAATACAGCTTGGCCGCTGCGTCCCGTTCCGCCGAGGGCTTGGAAGACACCGGTCTATCGATCTCGCCAAGGGGCATCCGGCGCAGCTCCATTGAAGCAGGGAGACAGTGACGGTCAAACATGTGGGTCGCTTTCCCAGGCGGCAAGGTAGAGGCACAGGCGCTAAGCAGCAGTGAGGCGAGCACGGCCATGGAGCAGCAGGTGGATGGCATCGCGCGCCGGGCGCCTCTTCAAGCCGCCGCCAAGCGGGCGTCCTGCTCAAATCCGCGGTGAAGCAACGCCAATACGGCCGCTTCCTCCGGCGACAGGTCCCGCAAGCGCGAGCGGAGCTCCCGGCCCGCTTTTCGATTGAGCGTGGCGGCGAGTGTTCCGTCGAGGTAGGCATTCACGACTTCCGGGTGGATATAACACTTCCGGCACACGGCTCTCGTATTCCCAAGCCGCTTTGCCACCGCCTCAACGGCTCGCAACACGTTGCGTTTCGCTTGCGCCTGTGAATCAAACGCCGCTACTTCGTGGAGGGCCCGAGCCGCCAGCACGGTGCCAGCCCAGGTTCGAAAATCCTTGGCGGTGAACTCGTCGCCGGCGATCGATTTGAGATAGGCATTGACGTCCGCCGCGTCGATCGAACGCCGCTCGCCGTTCTCATCGAGGTATTGAAACAGTTCGAAGCCGGGCAGATCCCGACTCTGCCGAACGATGCGGGCCAGCCGGCGGTCTTCCAGATCGACCGCGTGGAGGATCCCGCTCTTGCCGCGGAATTGGAAACGGAGCGACGAACCGTTCACCCGCACGTGGCGATCGCGCATGGTGGCAAGACCGAACGACTCGTTGTGTTTGGCGTACTCCTCATTGCCGACGCGGATCAGCGTCACTTCCAACAAGCGCACGACGGTCGCGAGAATTTTTTCGCGCGACAGACCGGGACGCGCCAGATCCTGCTCGATCCGTTTCCGGATGAGAGGAAGCGCGCGACCGAAAGCAATCATGCGTCCGTACTTGTTGCCGTCGCGCACTTCGCGCCAGCGCGGATGATACCGGTACTGTTTGCGGTTTCGCGCGTCCCGACCCGTCGCCTGCACATGCCCTTCCGGATCAGGACAGATCCAGACATTGCGCCAGGCCGGCGGGACGGCCAGCGAGCGGATGCGGGTCAGTGTTTCCCCGTCGCGAATCACGCGCCCATCCGGGCCCCGATAGCTCACGCGTGTTCGCCGTATGCTACGGGTGATCCCAGGTCGTCGATCGTCGACATATCGTAGGCCGGCAGAACGAGCCGCCGATTTGCCATCGGCGGTAGGCGGCGGTGAGGAATGAGGACGAGGTTTCATGTGCGTGATCAGGCGGCTTTGCGGCCCGACTTACGGCCACGTGCCTTGGCCGGCGCCTGAGGCCTGCGCACTTGGCCTTTGACCTCCACGCTCTTTTTCAGCAGCGCCATCAAATCGATGACTTCGCCTTTGGCAGGTCGCTTCTCTTCGTCCTGCGAGGGCTCCGTCACGACCTCCGTCTGACCGGCACGCACGCGTTTCTCGATCAACGCTAGCAGATCTTCATGATAAGTATCCCGATGTTCTTCAGGTTTCCATGCCGCGCGCATGCCTTCCACGAGCCGTCGCGCCATCTCCACTTCCCGGGGACTCACTCCGACTGATTTGAGATTGCTCGAGGGCACCTCGAGATCATCGGTATCCCGCAACTCGCTCGCGTACCGGAGCGTATTCATCAGGATGACGTCCTTATACGGAATGAGAGCGGCCACGTACTGCCGCGTGCGGATGACGACGTTGGCGATGCCGACCTTGCCCGTCTGCTTCAGCGTTTCACGCAACAGCGCATAGCCTTTGTGTCCCCGCTTGTCGGGCGCGAGGTAGTACGGCGTTTCGTAGTACATGGATCCGATTTGGTCCTGCTCCACGAAGCTGAGAATATCGACGGTTTGAGTGGCTTCGACATTGGCGCGTTTGAAGTCCTCCTCCGTCAACACCACATAGCGGCCTTTCTCGTATTCGTATCCTTTGACAATGTCGTTCCACGTGACATCCTCTCCCGTTTCCTTGTTGTACCGCTTGAACCCGACGGGTTTCATGGAGCGACGGTCCAACATCGTGAGATCGAAACTGTTCCGTTTTTCGGCAGAATACAGTCCGACCGGAATATGGACCAGTCCGAAACTGATGGCACCTTTCCAGAGGGTACGCGGCATAGGATCCTCGCTATTCTCTGTTCGGACAATTCATGTCACGCAGCCTGCTTGGTCCGCCTCGCCTCGCCGGCGGCGGCCTTGCCCTCGGCTGCCGCCTTTTCGATTTCCGCGTTGATCTCTCCCCCCAGCAGCAACACCATCCCACTCCAATAGAACCAGAGCATCAACACGATGACGCCCGCAATGGAACCGTAGACCTTGTTGTAGTCGCCGAAATTGTCGACATAGGCTTTGAAGCCCAGCGACACCAGCAGCCACATGAGCACGGCAAACACCGATCCCGGGGTGACCCAGCGCCAGCGTTTGTGCCGGCGGTCGGGGCAAATATGATAGATCGCGGCGACGACGATGAGCATCAGCGTGGCAATGATGGGCCACTGCAGCACATTCCAGATCCAGGTGAAGACGACATCGAAGCCCATCAGATCCGCGATCCATCGACCGATCGTCGGGCCGTAGAGCACGAGCGCCAAGGACATGATCACAAAACCCGCAAGGCCGGTCGTCAGAACAATCGCCGTCAATCGCACGCGCCAAAATGGACGCCGGTCCTCCTTCACACCGAACACGACGTTCAGCGCATCCATGATGGCGGTCACGCCGCTCGAGGATGCCCAGAGGGCCCCGAGCGCGCCCAGCGACAGGATGTTTGCTCCGCTCCCTTCGGCCACCTGGGTCAGGAACCGTTGCACCATCGATAAGGCGTCAGCCGGAAGCACATTGCGCAGGTAGCTCATCAGCTCGGGCATGAAGCTCTGAACCGAGAAGAGTCCCATCAAGGCAGTCAAAAAAATCAACGCGGGAAAGAGCGCCAGGAGCGCATAGTAGGACAGTTGGGCGGCGCGCCCCAGCAGTTCGTCTTTCTGACTTTCATCCCACAGCCGCCGTCCCAACTCCGTAAGAGTCAGGCCGCCCAGGTTCCATGGATTGGAGACGCTCATATCACCCCACACGTTCAAACCCCGGCAAAATCGCCTTGAAAAACGCGTTTTGCACTAACTTTTCGACGATCTGCCAGGTATTGGCATGCGGATTTTCCACCGGACCAGACATGTCGGTGATCGTCGCGGCTTCGTGGTGCGCCTTGTTTTCCAAGAGGCCCAGCACACCGCCCACCACGGCCTCGTAGAGCTTTTTCGTTAACGACTTATCCTTGTCCTGCTCCGGATCGTAGACTTCGACGTCCTTCAGCAGCGGTTTGACGTACCCTCTGATCTCATCGTTCTTGACCGACAGATCACTGAAAAAGGCGAATACGCCCTGATGTGTGTCCATGTCCCCATAGGCCCTCAGCACGTCATTGAAAGCAGCAACCTTCGTCTTGACGATTTTTACCTTCATGTCGAAATCCGGCTTCGGTTTTTCCGGCCGGAACGCGCCGTACACCTCCGTGGAACCGCTGCCCATGAACTTGCCCGTGAGCTTGACGATACCGGTTCCCTCTTCTAGACGATTGCCGAGATTATTCACGTCCATATTCATATCGGTGATGAATACCCGGTAGTCGGGATCGGTCGACTGGTTGACGAAGCCCACTTCGCTGTTCAGGATCTTGCCGTGCTCGACCTTGAGCCGCACCGTCGAGTCTTGATTCGCTTCTTTGGCCTTCTCGGCGACCTTTTTGACCCGTTGAACCTCTTTGGGCTTCGTCGCAGCCGAGTGGACGTAGTCGATCTTTGCGTTTTGGAGTTGCAGTTCATTGATGGCGACGATGGTGGATTCCTTCGAATACTGCACGCGCCCCTTCAGATCGAGTGCGCCTTCGCGGCATTGCACGTTGAAGCGGCCAGCCACCGGCAACAAATCCTTGAGTTGCAGCCGATCGACTTTCAGATCGGCATCGAGCCTGGGGACAGGAATCGCCAGCCAGTTGGCCCGTCCGTCAAGTTGCACGTGCGACTCATCGGGAAACTTCACGCTCACATGGACCTGGGAGGGATACTCGTCGTTTTCCTCGGGCCGATTCGTGATGTTGTGCACCTGCACGTCGATCCGATCCACACGAAGCGGTTCCGCGTTCGGCTTTCCTTCGTCATACGTCAGCTGGCCGTTGTTGAGGTAGAACGCCCCGCGAAAGCCAACAGCCTCGCGTAATCGGTCTTGCCACGCCTCCCTGACGACCTCCGAGTCTCTCCGTCTGAAAAATCCATCAACGTGCTTCTTGTTGACGGCGAACATTGGCGTTTCAACGTGAAGATCGGCGCCGACTTGTCCTGAAAACAAGGGAGCGAGTTGCGCATCGGCGATCACGTGGGGAATCGACAACACGGGAGGCTCGGGATGAATATCCTGACGGATCACGACATCCTGAAGATCGACGGATAAGGTCAGCGGATGGAGGTCCAGTGCGCGGATGGTGACATGGTAGCCTGGCAGCGCCGCATTCGCCTCTCCTTCGATATAACGCCGAACCGGCTCAGCGGCCATGGACGCGAGCATCACGGCCGCCAAGATCAACACGCTCAAGATGACGCCTGCGATCAGCCACCCGCGATGACGCTTCGGCATGACATGATCCTTTCCGGCGGAGTCTTGATGCAGTCAGAGAGGGAACTGTGGTGTGAAGAAAAACGATGTCGCGGGGGGGTCGACACCGATTACTCGTATCGGCTTCGGGGTTGTCCCTGACGGATGTCTCGTGATCCGCCGGACTGGCTCAGCTGATCGATCAGTGATTGGCCGGCGATCCGCACCAGATCCTGGATAAACGAGCGGCCCACGTGTAATACACTGTTCTGCAATCGATCGCGTTCCTGGGCGACTTCCACAGTCAGGTCGTCCCAGAGGGCGCGCAACGGCTTCCACACCTCCGAGATTGCTGGAATCGCCGAATGTGACGGGGGGCCTTCCGAGGGCTCGTCGAACCGTCGGCGACGGGCGTACGGTCGTGTTTCTTCACGGCCGTAGAACGGATAGACACCCCTGGGCTCATGGGATTCTCCGTCCTCAGGCATCACGTCGGCTCCATCGGCGTCAGGTGGATAGTAGCGGTAGACCCCGGAGGCTCGTCGTCTCTGCTGGATCAGGCCGGCGAAAAACCCCACGGCGATGGCACTGCCCACCATGACCCACGGTCTCCGACCTGCCTGCAGAGAGGGATTAAGATGGTGAGTCGTGCGTTCGATGAAGCCAGCCGCCGTATCCCTGGCGAGGTCCAGCGCATCCAACGCCGCGGCCTTGGTCGACTCCACGGTGGCTTCGACCTGGCGCTCGAGTGTCTCGATCTTATCCGCCAGCGCAAGACGGGTCTGTAGAATTTGTTTCACGTCCTCTTCAACATCATTCGTTCTTTGATCCATTGGACATTTTCCTTCATTGTTTGGAGGCTCCGGCGCGGGGTGGCCCGCACACTCCCAGCCAACGCCTGCGCCCTCAGGATCAACGCGATGCCCGTGCCGGCGATAGCCACTCCGACCAGTCCGTAGCACATCCACAGCGGCCACGAGAACCACTCGTGCAGGCCATGAACCAGCATGAGCAAGAGGAAAAGCACTCCGACGCCCGCCAAGACGGCGCCCATGCCGAAGCCGGAAGCCGCGCGTCCGGCTTTGGTTAATTCAAGTTTGACTTCATCTTTTAAGAGTTGCGCTTCTTGACGCATCAGCACTCTGGCATCGTCCAAGATGCCGCTCACAAGACTCATCAACCCGAATCCGGACTGCCGAGTTGTTTCCTGCATGGTTACCTCAAGATCCGCCGGGAGACCGCATACCCCACACCCAGTGCGAGGAGCAGCGTTGGCCAGGGGTACCGCTCGATCACCGATTCGAGGCGTTCGATGCGATCAAGCCATCCTCTTGTTTCATGGGAAGTTTCGCGCTCGGTTTCGAGCCCAAGCGACTCGGTCGTTGCCCCTGTCACTGTCCAACGCTCGCCGGCTGGGGGGGGATGTTGTTGCGGCATCTCGTTGTTCGTTCCTTTTCATGACGATACCACGCACCAGGGGGTCACCAACTGGGAGCATCCCTAGAGAAATGGCGTAGAGCGTATTACGAAAGTCGTTCGAGGAGAGCGATCGGCGCATGGTTGAGCACTCGCGCCAGGGGAAGGACTCTTCGACCATTGAGTGATTCGGCGCTCAGGATCTCGCCAGTCAAGAGGTGACGAAACTCGCCGAGCGTCGGCCAGGGAGGAGCCGCGACCCAGGTATCTTCCCATACCGTGGGTCCCATCGGCGGATGCTTGCTGTCGGAATGCAGCGTGGCGAGCAGCCGCGGCACGACCGCGACCAACGCCTTATGCTGATTCAGGCGAGCAAAGGCGCAGACGTGCTGTCTCTTGTTGCCTCCGCATTCCAACGGTAGGTATTCACCCTGCTGAAAGAGCTCCGGATGCAGGCGGCGATATTCCAACCCGACCATGATCGTGTACATCTTCGCCCGCGCATCATGCACCTGTTCAAACAGCCCTCGTGCGAATTCCGCTCGATCGGATCCAAGACGCTTCAGGGCCGAGCGAAGTTCTTCCGCCATCTCCGACCGGATGTGGTAATCCACCGCACCGCGGTTGTCGGGATCGACGAGGTGGAAGGACCAGAGTTCGGTGCCTTGGTAAAAATCGGGTACGCCCGGCGCAGCGATTTTTAGGGCCAATTGGCTCAGGGAGTTGTACAGGCCGTAGCGCGCCACGCGTTCCTGAAAAGGCAGAAACTCCTCGAGAAAACGATTCGACGGCGTCCGCGCCAGCGCGCCCTCGACGAACGCCTGCACCGCGTGATCGTAGGCAGGGCTCGGGCTGATCCAGCTGGTATGGGCCTTGGCCTCACGCACGGCCTTCTGCATATACCGCTGAACACGGGCGCAGAAGTCCTTGTAGGCTTCGTCTCCCATGGCTTCGAGCGGCCAGACGCCGACGAGCGTTTGATAGAAGAGATACTCGTCGCTGCGATCGGGCATCCGCTCGCCTTCGCTCTCTTTGACGTGTTGCCGGTTCACGCGGCTCCAGCGGCTCACTTGGAGCTTCCATTCCTGCGGCAGCTCCGACAGCACATTGATCCTGGCGCGCACGTCTTCACTCCGTTTGGTGTCGTGCGTGGACGAGGCGGACAGGGCATGCGGCCAGCGTGCCTGTCGGTCCCACATTCGTTTATGAAATTCCTCCACAGAGAGACCGAACTGCTCCGGGTCCCCCCCAACCTCGTTCAGGGAGACCAGTCGCTGGTACCGGTAAAAGGCCGTGTCCTCGACGCCCTTCGCCGTGACCGGGCTCGTGGTTTGCTGAAATTTTCTGACGAAGCGGATCTGTTCGTTTTGATCTTCGTTGGTGCGAGGCTCGCGCTGCTTCAAGAGAATCGAACGGATGAAATCAAATACCTGACCGCTGATGGCAGGGTTCCTTCGCTTCGCCCGCGCGACGGCCATATGAATGTACGCGCGATCACGTTCGGCGACGGTGTCCGGCCCTTCGGTGACGTACGTCCGATAGACCGGGAAACAGGCAATGATTTCCCGAATCGCGTGCGTGAGGTTGTTCAACGTAAAGTCGCGCGAACGACGGTCCCGTTCCGAGATGCCATTGAGCTGGTGACCCAGCACGTTGATCTCACTTGCCATCGAGACCTGCATGATCAATTGCTTGCACGCGTAGATCAAATCGGCGTAGTCGTCTTCCCGGCCGATAAACCTGGTGTAGAAATGGGTGAAGAATTTCTCGTTGAGGCCCGACACGAACAGCCCATTGACCTGGTTGAGAAAATCATAGCCGGTGGTCCCTTCGACTGGCCACGTTTCGGGGAGCGGCTCGTCCTTGCCGAGGATTTTCTCCACGACGATAAAGAGGGGCGCCTGTGACCCGTCCGCCTGAGGCGCAGTCAGTTCCCGCAGCTGCTGGAGATAGCGCCCGGGATCGTACAAGCCGTCGACATGATCGATGCGGCAGCCGCGCACGATTCCCTGCCGCGTCAACTGCAGCAGTAGCTGGTGCGATTCCTGGAATACCGCCTCTTCTTCCATCCGGATGGCGGCGAGATCATTGATGTCGAAAAACCGCCGATAATTGATTTCCTCGGACGCCACTTTCCAGGAGGCGAGACGGTAGGCCTGTTCGTTGAGCAACGCATCGAGAAGATCGAAACTCTCCGAGCGCCCGCTCTCCCCATTAAAGATCCGCACATTCTCAAGCACAAAGGCACGGACGACGGGGCTCTCCTCCATCAAGGCGGCGAGCCGTTTCTTCACGATTTCTTTTTCGCGGTAATGTTCTGCAATCCGTTCCGGATTGCGCTCCCCGGCTTCGGGAAGATTCTTCAACGCGGTCAGAATGCTTTGCAGCTCCATCACCGGCATCGCGTGCTCGTCTTCCGCCACCAGCACCTCGAGACGGTGCGAGAGGATTCTGGTCCATGTCTTCGGTGCCAACGGCAGATGATGGTCTCCATAGCGCAACAGGAACGCCCTATCCTCGTACACAAGCTCCATTTCCTGATTTTCGAGGACCGCACCGTATTGATCGCCGAGGATCGGCAACAGGACCTTATTTTGCAACTCACGTTTGATCGGATGCCAGTCGATGTCGAAGGCGGTGGCATACCTGGAAGTGGGGCCGTTTTCCAGCACATCGCGCCACCAGCGGTTCAAGGTCCCGGCGATGCCCATATGATTGGGAACGACGTCGAGGACGAGGCCCATGCCGCGAGCCTGCACCTCCCGGACGAAGTCATCAAAGTCCTTCTCGCTTCCCAGCTCGGGATTCACCACCACGGGATCGATCACATCGTACCCATGCTCGCTTCCAGGCGCGGCTTTGCTGATGGGAGACAGGTAGCAATCGGTGATGCCGAGAGCGTGGAGATAGGGCACGGCCCGCATGGCGTCGGCAAAGGTAAAGGCGCGGTGCAACTGCAGCCGGTATGTGGCCAGTGGAAACGTCGGCTGTGGCGGAGCGGTCATGATACGCGCCTCAACAGCTCGGCATTTGCGGACGAGGGATGCGGCAGGACGACGAGACCGGAATGGGACAGATGAAATTTCCGACCGTCGAGTCCTGGGTCAAACCCGATACGCGCGTGGGCCGGAACGCAGCTCCCCCGGTCGGCGATGACGCGCCGCAGCCGCGCATGCGCGCCGATGTGCACGTCGTCCAGAATGACGCACTCCTTCAACTGCGCGCCTCGTTCAATGCGCACGCCTCTGCCGATGACCGACTTCTGGATGTCGGCATCGACACACCGGGTTCCATGCCCGATCATCGACTGGTCGACGTGCGTCCCGACCAGCATGGCCATGGGCCCATCATACTCGCTTGAGAAGATCGGCCACGCCGGGTTGTGCAAATCGAAGAGCGGACGTTCGCCGAGCAGATCCATGTTGCTCTGCCAATAGGCTTCGAGGGTGCCCACGTCGCGCCAATACCCCTTCTCTTCGTACTGGCGCAGGCCGGGGATGTCGTTGTGCTCGAGGTTGTAGACATAGACTCGGTGTTCCTCGAGCAGCTCTGGCACAATATTGCGACCGAAGTCATGCGTGCCGGGAGACGACGCGTCGCGCTTCAAGATCGGCACCAACGCCTTCGTCTTGAACAGATAATTGCCCATGGACGACAGCGCGTAGCCAGGCCGCCCGGGCATCTGCTTAGGTGCGGACGGTTTTTCCTCGAATCCGATCATTCTTCCGTGCTCATCCGCCTCCAGAATTCCGAAGCCGGTCGCGGCCTTGGCTGGAACAGGCAACGCGGCCACCGTCGCGTCCGCATCGTGATCGAGATGCTCATCGAGCATCTGCCGGATATCCATCCGGTAGACATGGTCCGCTCCGAACACGGCAATGACATCGGGTTGCCAGTCATCAATGAGGTTCAGGTTCTGGTACACCGCGTCCGCCGTTCCTTCGTACCACCCCTCGCGCGCCCGCATTTGCGGCGGGACCACGCTCACAAAACTGTGGGACAAACGCCCACCCATATGCCAGCTCTTGCGCAGGTGTTCGATGAGGGATTGCGAGCGGTATTGAACGAGCACGTAAACCGAGGTGATGTTCGAGTTCAAAAAATTGCTGAGGACGAAATCGATGATGCGATACTTCCCTCCGAATGGTACGGCAGGCTTACTGCGGACTTCGGTCAGGGGCAGGAGACGTTCGCCCTTGCCTCCGGCCATGATAATTCCCAGAACCCGTTGCGGCTTCATTCTTTCCTTAGCCCTATCTTCTCTTGGAGGGCTTGGGACACCGTAGGACGATACCAACTACGAGGTGGCCCCCTAACTAGGTGTTCCCCTGGACGACCGAGCTGTGCGCCTTACCTCTGTTGAGACAGCCGATGTGTATAGGGCCCCTGGGGAATTCCCCAGTACGTTTCACCCAGTTGACCGGCGAAGATGCAGCCACTGGTTCGCACAGGAGAGAGACGGAGGTTGGTTTTTGATGATCATATGGCCCCTCCTCTGTGGAGTTCTGGTCTTCGCTCTCATGAGCGCCACTGGCCACGCGGCGGAAGAGGGAGCTGGTGGGGAGCGGGCGAAGGAGCCCGCGCGGACCGTCGAACCAAAGAAGAAACAAGACACAGACGAACCAAAGAAAAAACAAGACACGGACGAACCGAAGAAAAAACAGGACACGGACACTAAGATCGACAACAACGGAAAGCCGGGAGCGGACAAATCGGCGAACGAAGAGAAGGGAAAGGCAGCGGACGAGAAAGCAAAAGACGAGAAGGCAAAGAGTGAAGAAAAGGCGAAACCGGCGGACGAGAAACCGAAGGCCGAAGAACCGAAACCGGAGGAGCCTGCCAAAAAGGCTGTCACCTCGCTGAATCTCGCCATCAAGTTGGCGTTGATGGCCGATCCGCAGCTGTTTCCCCTCGATATCGAAGTCGAGATGGACAAAGGAAAAGCTATCCTGAGTGGATCAGTTCCCACCGAAGAGGACAAGACCAAAGTGGCTGAGATCGCGGGCAAGATCGACGGCGTCGAGACCGTAATCAACAAATTGACTGTCACACCTGCGCTCAAGGACAAGCTGGCGAAGAAGCAGGATGAGAGCATTGCCCATGTGGTCCGGGATCGTCTGTCGCGAAGCGAAACGTTGAAGGCCGTCGGATTCGACGTCAAATCCGAAAACGGCATCGTGTACTTGAGCGGAAAGACGCGCTTTCAGGTCATCGCACTTGAAGCAGCGGAGGCCGCGCGGCAGGTTCCAGGTGTCCGTGCCGTTGACACTGCCGGCGTGCAACTCGTCGCCAAGGAGTAAACCGCCAGAGGAACGGTCGAGGTTGAGGTCGGGTCGAGCGCAGAGCGGCTATCGCTGCTTGACCCGGCCTGAGCCCCGGACTGTGTGGAGGATCGTCTCACGCGTGTCATCAAAGACCTATCGACGCACTCCCGTCAACATCACCGGCATCATCACGCCAAACCGCGCTGGTTGCTCAGCGACGGATTCTCCTACGTCTGGTGGGGTCAGGTCGTCTCCCAGGTCGGTGACGGCATCTCAAAGCTGGCCCTGCTGTGGTTCGTGTATTCCGTTACCGGTTCGCCGCTGAAAACCAGCATCATCGGGATTCTGCAAACGGCGCCCGCCATCGTCCTGGCCCCGCTCATCGGTGTCGCCGTCGACCGTCTCCCGAAGAAAACGCTTCTCATTTCGTCGGATCTGGTGCGAGCGGTCGTGATCGGCCTGATCCCCTGCTGGATGTCGGTGGACAGCTTTACCGTTTCTTCGTTGTACATTCTCGTGACGCTCCACGCGGTCGCGACCGCGGTGTTTGGCCCCGCGCTGACCGCAGCCGTTCCATCATTGGTCCCAGCGTCGCAATACACCTCCGCCAACGCGCTGCTGCAGACGACGACCAGCTTGGGCATCATCTTCGGCCCTGCGTTAAGCGGGCTGGGCATCGCAGCCCTGAGCTCTCAGGAAGTGCTCTGCCTCAATGCGTTGACGTATTTGATTTCAGCGGCCTGCTTCGTACCTATTCGGTTTGCACCGCCGGTGTTGAGTCTCGTGTCGCAATCCCCGATCGCTTCGGCATGGCACGACATGGTCGACGGCCTGCGATTCGTCATGACGGGCCGTCGCATTATCATTTTCTTGACGGTGACCGCATCGCTCTATACGTTTGCGACAAGCGCCTTCACCACCCTCTTCCCCGTCTTCGCCCGAACGCTGTTAGATCTCGGCCCTGTAGAGGTTGGCTATTTGTGGTCCATGCTCGGCGTCGGACTGCTCAGCGTGTCTGTCGCGCTCACGATTATCAGCGCTTGGAGCATCAAGCAGCGAATCAAGGTGATTGCGTTCGCCAGCACGATGAGCGGGCTCGTGCTTTTCGCCCTGGTGAAGACGAATCAGCCGACGTCCGCTGCCGTACTCCTGATGCTCCTCGGTGCCGGTCTGGGGGTCCTCACGCCGGTGGCGTGGGGCGTGCTTCAAGAAGTGGCCCCAGCGCACATGCTCGGACGGGTCTTGGCGTTCTATACCCTGGGTGCCATGGCTGCGGCAATGGCTGGTATTACCCTGTTTGGTTGGATTACAGGACATTTCGGTGTGCCGACCGCCGTCGTGACGATCGGCATCGTCATGGCCGGCACGGGCCTTTCGGCCTGGCAATATCTCGACTATGTTCCCGACAGGCCTTCCAAACGGGAGACTCCGTTGGCCCGAGACCAGGCTTAATGGCCCCCGCTAGGGTAAGCCCGAGTCATGGAATCCTTCACCTGTATGGTGTGGATGACTGAAATTGCATGAGTCAAGAACGGGGGATCCCCCTAGTCTTGATTTGTCCTAGTTGCGGGTTATGTTGGGAGAACGTCTTTATTCCGTACAAAGTCCAATATCGATCGTTGGTTTGGATGTCGCGCCGAGGATCAGGCCAACGGTGAACTAGTTCGAGAAAACCGAGCCAGCTCCTGGCAAGGTCTGTGCAGTTAGTCCTGGTGTCTGTGTGTGTATTCGTGCTGTATCGATGCATTGAGGCCAGAGCATGACCACCTCGACAACTGACAAACAGGTAAACAAGGGCGCGAGCCCTTCCCCCATGACTGGATGGCAACTGCTGAAGGCCCGGGATTTCAGTTTGCTGTTTTGGGGCCAGATGACGTCCCAAATCGGCGACAGCCTGAACCGCGTCGCCCTGTTATGGTTTGTCTACCAACTGACCGGCTCCGCGATGAAGATGGTGATGATTGGACTGTTGCAGACGATTCCCCCGCTCCTCTTGAGCCCGTTGATCGGGGTCTATCTGGATCGGGCCAACAAGAAGACCGTCATGGTCTGGGTGGACATTGCGCGGAGTGTACTCGTGCTGCTCATTCCCCTACTCTACGCGTTCGACCAATTGACGCTCGAGCGCCTCTATGCCGCTGTTTTTCTGCTGGCCATTGTGTCGACCATCTTTGGCCCCGCACTGTCGGCTTCCGTCCCACAACTCGTAAGCCGCGATCAGTTGACCGCCGCGAACGCCCTCCTGCAGACGACGACCAATACGGGCCTGCTCATTGGCCCGTTGATCAGCGGCGTCGGCATAGCGCTCATCGGATCGCAGAACGTCCTGTACGTCGATGCGGTGACGTTTTTCATCTCGGCTCTTTGCCTGATCTTCATGCGGATGCGTCCGTTGGACACCCATGGGCGTGAGAACGTACGCACCACCTGGACGCAAGAACTGCTGGCCGGCATCCGCTTCGTCTATCTGGAGCAAACGGTGCTGGTGCTGATGGTGGCTGCCGCGCTGTACAGTTTGGCCGCCAGCGCCTTCGCATTCATGCTGCCGGTGTTTGCCGAACAGAATCTCAGCGCCGGAGCGTTGGAGGTCGGCGCTCTCTGGTCCGCGCTGGGAGCCGGCATGCTTGCCACGTCAACCTGGCTCGCATCGCTCGCTCAAGGAGACTTGCACGGACGGTTCACCCTGATTTTCCGATCGATGGCTGTCGGCGGCTTGGCCATGTGCGGACTCAGCATGTTGACGGCCCCGCTCATCGCTGGAGCTTTGATCCTCATTATCGGCGGGAGCACCGCTCTCTTCATGCCGATCGTCTGGGGAGTGTTGCAGGAGGTCACCCCTGCACCGCTGCTTGGCCGCGTCTTCACAACATTCAGTACCGGGTCCATGGCTTCCGCGATGGCCGGCATGGCAGGCTTCGGATGGGCCGCCGATACGATGGGACCTCACGTGAGCTTGCTCGGAATCGGTTTCGTGCTGCTCTGCACCGCCTGCATCGCCGCATTATCCTGCCGGCGTTTCCGTCCAGTTCCCAACGGCGAAGCCGTCACAAAGCTGGCCGCCTAACACGACACGATCGCGGTCCAATTCCCCACTCATGACTCATGCGAGAGGGCGCTGGTCGCGTCTTGGCTTAGGCCGCTCTCACATGAGGGGTGTCAGAGCTTACACGACGGTCGACGACACGCCAGTTGATGTTCGAAAAGAAGGCGTTGATGTATTGTCCTCGCTCAGCGGGAGAATAGTCGAGGAGGAACGCATGCTCCCAGACATCCATGACGAGGATCGGCTGAAACCCTGCGACAGTGCCGTGCTCGTGCAAGGTCACCCAGTGGTTGCTGAGATGTCCGGTTGACGGATCCTGAAAGCAGATCGCCCATCCCACTCCGCGGATTTTACCCACGCTGATGAAGTCTGTTTTCCACCGGTCGAATGTGCCGAACGACGCCTCTGCACACCGGAGGAACGCCGACGTGGACTCAGGTTTTCTTGATGCCTTCGGCGTGAGATTTTCGAAGTAATATTCGTGCAATACCATCCCATTGAACTCGAACCCCAAACGGCGGGTGAGTTCCGAATAGGCCGGAAACTCTTCCTGATCGACCGATCCGTCCCTGAGAAACTCGGCGATTCGCCCCTGGAGGGCATTCGTCGCCTTGATATAGCCCTCATACAGCGATAAGTGCATGTCAATCGTCTTGTCGGAAATTCCTTCGAGGCCATGCAGATTGAATGATTTGGTCTTATACGATTGATCAGGCAGCATACCACTCCTCCTCAAATGGTGATGTCCTGGCGGTCCTCCACACTCATGCCTTCCTGGGTCGGCGATTCGACATCAAGGATTTTCACGTCGATGACCAGATGCTTTCCGGCCAGTGGATGGTTGAAGTCGATCGAGGCCACGGGACCCGCCAATTCCGTCACGACGAACGGAACACCCTCTTCCGTCGTGAAAATGGTGCCTGGCTGGGTGTCCGGTGGCAGCCGTTCACTGCTGATGATGCCTTTTTTCGACTCGTCATACGGGCCGAACGCATCGTCAGAAGAAAGATCGACCCTCTTTTCCTGGCCTTTCTTCATGCCTGTAATGGCTTTCTCGAGATTGGGCAAGAGTTCGTTGTGGCCGGGCGTGAACTGGCTGACATTTTTCGGGATAACCAGCTGGGATTCCGGCACCGTAATGGTGAACTCCATCAACACGACCATTCCTTCTTGAACAACAGTGTCGTCTTCCGCCCAGACATACAGCATCAAGGGCGGCGCGAGCATTCCGATGAGGGCCGCTACGGCCACCCACATTTTTGGTCGAGGCATAATGGACTCCTTCCACCCCTGAGAGGGATGTGTCCGACATCAGTGTGGTGCGATCCGCCCGGCATCGCCCGATTCGCTGTCATACTGCTCACCCCGTTCCTGCCGAGGCGCCCCCTGCGCTATTTGTTGAGCCGCGTGGCCCTGACGCCATTGACTATATTGTTCAGGCCGTAAGACATCCCTGGCTTCACGCAACGCCTTGATGCCCGCCATCCGCAGCCTGCTGTGTTCCTGATCCGCCTTCTGTACGGCAGTTTCGATTGCGAAGAGCGAGCTGCGATTGTCGTGAATAAGCTTCAGCGCATCCATCTCGCTGCGTTTATAGGCCATCTCACGATCGTGCCGGGTCCGTTCATACTGTTCCGTGATGGTCTTGATCTTGTCCGTTTGCTCCTTGGAAAGCTTCAGTTCCTGACTCTGGCGCAGGAGCGCCTGCAAGCTGTTCGTGGCATAGTCATGATCTGGGCGGTCGGGCGTTTGCGACGCCGTCTCCATCAAGCGTTCGAGCTGAGTTTCAGACGGAGGCTCGGCAGACAACGCCGGAGAGCCTGCAATCGCAAACAGGCTCAGGAGTGTCATCATCCTGCTCTGAACATGAAGCATGGTGGTCCTCCTTCGATCCGAGTCCTGAATAAATCAGCAAGGGATATGCCTCTGCCGAGGAGATGGCCGTTCATACGCACTTGGAGGAGGGCCTGTGACAATCCCTCATGGCAAGCTGTCCGCGCCGGGACAGCTTGTCTCCAAGTGAAGGTTAATTTCCACCAACTGGAGCGCTTGAACGCAATCAGGCGGCGTTGCGTTTCCCCCGCTTAGTGGAAGAAGGAGTGCGCTTTGAACGAGGAGCGGCCTTCGGTGAAACCGCCGGTTTGTCATAATTTTGATTACGCTCGGTGAAGTCTTCAGAAGAAGCAGGGTGGAGTTCCCACCGCTGTTCGTCGCGCCGTTCAAGTTTCTCGGTCGTATGCAGCGGTTCCGCACCCTCATACTCAATGCCCACCGCCCGGCCGATTTCATCGACGAGATCCTGATCCGGTGTCGGGGTCGTCCCGCCCACGGTCTCCTCCCCCACTGCCGCTTTATCCCAGGCGGCATCGATGTCGCCACCAGCGAGCACCGCATCCGGCGGTACGGTCGTGTCTTGTTTCGCCTGCTCGTACCATTCCATATTGGTTTGATTGCCTTCGTCGTCTGTGCCGCTGGACTCCACGTATTCACGAATCACGTCGTTGGCATCGGTCTCTGTCTTCTCCTGGTTTCGATCCCTAGACATGCCTCACCTCCTCTTCATCTCCCCAGGTGTTGCGCTGACTCAACCGTGGTGATGGGTGCCTGGGTCGTCACAGGGACGGCTCGGGATCACCTGTTCACGTTCTGCCGGATCGGCGATATGCGCATTTGCCTCTTCGACTTCCTCAAGCAGACGATCGGTGTCAATGACGGCGTTCTGCTCGGGTGCTCTCGCCGGCTGGTCGGATTTCGCCCGCTTGCGCCTGCTGGATCCCTTCGCCCGTGTCATTAGTTTCTGCCTCTTCCTGCTTCAGTTATACAGGTCAGCCTAATTCCGAATGCGGTGTGGTGACACTGGAACATTCTCTAGTCCAGGTTGAACGCCTATGCCGAGGCCCGGGTTGTGGTGGCTTGGAACGTAGAGGTGCCGAAATGCGAGAGGGCAACACGATGTGATCATCGAGAGGATCTGGTTCAGTCTGGCTGCATTCTCGTTATGCGGCACGTCCAATCATGTCTTCCAAACGATCGTCGTCTTCCAACCACGCATCATTCAGGAAGAATGTCGGCGTGCCGGTCACGCCGCTTCGCCGTCCGGATCTCACGTCTTCAAGCACTCTGGAGGCGTGCACCCGGCCATGCAGATCTGCTTTAAACTGCGGAAGATCCAAGCCGGCCGCTTCGGCGTACCGGTAGAGATCTTCCATTTCCAAGTCCTCTTGGTGCTCAAAGAGCAAGTCGTGCATCACCCAGAACCGGCCCTGCTCGGCGGCGGCTTCCGAGGCTTCGGCGGCATGTTGGGCAAACGGATGCCTATCGATGAGTGGAAAATGCCGGTAGACCCAGCGCAATTGATGTGCGAATCGCTCCCGGAGCCGCTTGGCCCTGACGAACGCCCGGCCACAGAACGGGCATTCGAAATCGCAATACGCGATCACCGTCACCGGCGCCGAATCCGGTCCCAGGATATGGTCGTCCGGACGCAACGGTTCCGGGCGCGTGATGCTCGAGGGACGGCTCATATCATCTCATCTCGCTCGCTGCAGATATTCGCCCACACGTTACGGTTCATCTTCAGCCGTGGAGGCGAGCGCCTCGACCATCCGGTGATCCCCCGGCAATCTTGCATCCTCCGGAGAACCGGCCTCACACGTTCGAACTCACCGCGTTCCCGGCTTCCATGGATTCCTTGAAGCGCTGCAGATCGTCGGCAATTTTGAAGTCCGGATCCTGACCGATGAACTTGGACACGGCAGCTCCGAGGCGACCGGCGATAGGCGCGTATTGCAAGGTCACCGTCAACCGGGTCATCCTCCCGTCGCCAATTGGTTCGAACTCCACAGATCCCGCCTGATCAACATCAGCATCATTCAATGAGCGCCAGCCGATCCGCTCATTCTCGACTTCATTGATGATCTCCGCATCCCATTCGATGGTCGGCAAACCGGGCAATGTCTTGACCCTCCAGTGAGAGAAGCGGCCATTGATGACCTGCACCGACTCCAGATGGCTCATGATCTTCGGAAGGTTGTCGAGGGTGCGCCAGAAGCGATAGAGCTCGCTCGGCGGCCTGTTGATCTCGATACTTCTTTTAATCTTCGTGGCCTGATTCGAGTGCACCTTGCGGCGCCCCAGCCGGCTGGTGTCTTGTAGCCCCCGCGTATCGATGCCCATCGCGTCGAACGCTGGGCAATACCCGGTGGCGGCACGGTACAGCAGCGCCATTCCGCCGATGGCCAAGCCACCTCCGGCTAGGGACCTGCGGCGCCACCCTTCTATCACCAATCCAACTCCGGCAATGGCGGAAACAAGCCGCTGCGTGTCTCCGATATTCTGTGCGGCATCGGCGCGCTCTTCCTGCCAGTCCAAATCCTGCGTATTGGTCTGATACCGGTAGCGTTTCCCTTTCTTTTTGCTCATGAAATCTCCTTCTCTTCTTCAAGTGACGTCGGTGGCTCCAGTCCAAGTATCGTATGGGTAGATCAGCCCCAGATGACCTTTGATCACGCGCCGGGTAAATTGACTCGGCAAATCGAGTCAGTAAATTGAGTCTGAAGTCTGCAAGACACAGGCCCTCCTGCGTTGGCAGGACGACAAAGACGAAGCCGGTAAATCGCCCCCACGCGCTCTCCGGTTGCGGTGAAGAACGGTAGATTTTCAGACAGACTGTCTTTGCACGGACAGCTTATTCCGAGTCATGATCGACGATGTCACCCTCTTCTTAGGATTTTCCCCAGGCCTCAAACCATGCACGGGAGGCATAGCATGAATCTAACGGAGGCTGGCCCGAACACGCCAAGGTAGTCCCATGACCAAGATCAGGAATCTCACGTTCGGAATTGTGGCTGCCTTCGTCGGCTCGATCCTGGTCGGTTGCGCCTTCTTCCAACAGGTCCTCCCAGGCCTGACGTTGTCGGACGCCAATGTCGTGGGCCTCTTGGACAGCATCGACGAAGGAGAGATGGATGCGGCGCAGCTCGCACAAACGCAGGCATCCGATCCCGACGTTCAAGCATTCGCCGGCCGGGTCTTGAACGAGCACCGGGACTTGGCCGAAGCCAATGGACGATTGGCCGCTCAGTTATCGTTGGAGCCTGAACGACCCTCGCTCGCGTCCCATTTGAAACAGGCCCATGAACAGGCGATGCGGAGCCTGCGCGCCCTGTCGGGAGCAGCCTTCGACCGGGCCTATGTGCGGTATGAGATCCAGCAGCATGTGCAAGCGTTCAACGTTCTCGAGGCCGCTGCAGAATCCGAAGACAACGTGACGCTTAAACAGGAATTGGTGCGCACCGGACCCGACCTCCTGAGCCATATCTCGGCGGCGAGAGCGCTTGAACGTCACCTTGGCTCGGAACAACGGCCGGCCATCGTCTCGCGCTAGGCCGCCCTCTTGTATCGTTCTCTGATTTCCATTTTCTCCGCCCGTTGTCCGAATCCGAAATAGGCAGCGATGGCCGCGGTCGCTGCATGCAACCACACATCATGGCCGAAAAGCGGGATCAACCCGAATGTGCTGTTCAGCACAGGAATGAGGCCCATCACCGCGAGTCCACCGTACAAGATGGCCAACCCGCGCGCGAATTTGCGGGCATCGCTCATCGTGTTCGATGCTCTCCATGCGGCGATTCCGATGATCAGATGCACGAGATTGTGAATCCAATTGACAGGAAACAAGCCCAGCAGCAACCCGTATTCCCCATCCGCCACCATGTGTGGTGCCCAGAGTGGAGGCGGCGACTTCAAGCCGGGGACAAATCCCAGCACCCCAACGGCGAAAAAGACGATCCCGATGACACGCGCGAAATTTCGGCTGGTCATAGCAGGTCCTCCCTTTGAAGCGTCTGTCATTACTATGCACCGGCCTCATTCAGGCTGATCTGCTCCATCCATGTCCGCAGCGAGGCAAGGTGCCGCTCCTCTTCCTCGAGCGCCGTCTGAAGCCGGCCGGCCATCTCGTCCTGCCCCATTTCTCTTGCCAGCTTGATCAACAATCGCCACCCGTCGTTGTCGGTGAGTTCGGCCACGTGAATGGCATGGAGACTCTGGGCGATCGTCATGCGGGGGTCGGCGATGACCTGCATGAGCCCAATCGAGGCAACGGCATTCGTATCGGCCAGCGGCGTGACGGCAGTCGGATCGGCGCCGAGTTGGCGCAGGGCATCCCAACATAAGCCCAGATGCGCGGCTTCCTCGGCTCGAAACTGTTGGAGTTGATCGACTGACAGCATGGTCGCCTCATCTTTTCTCGTCATGAACTTGCCGATCAGAGCATCGTACAGGCGTGTGCCGGTTCTCTCGAACGCCAGGCGGCCGGCGAGCTGGTCAATCAGCACTTCTGCATGATGTCCCATGAGTTTCTGCATTCCCGACTTGGCCACTCCTTTGAGGGTTCCCGGCAACGGAATCGAGCCGACCGGATCGGCCTCGGCCAAATACGGCGCGCGGAGCTGCGACAGCGTCATTCCATTGCCTCCTGAGGCCGGAGGAAATTCGTCCACTGCCTTCATCATCTCTTCCGCACCCTGCGTTGAAAGGTCGATGCCGCTACGGTTCATGCCCATGGACTGCGGAGATTTCATGACGCCTCCTTTGTCATTTCGGCCGGCAGATCCGCCGGCCGAGTTGAGTGGCTACACCCGACTGATTCATGCCTCGAGGGAGAACGGCGGAGGTCATGCAGCCTGTTTGAGACCCCGGTCGGCGACCAGTTCGCCGCCCGGACTCCATCGCCAACCCGCCGCCACCGCTTCCGACGGCGAACCGTCGGCGTTCATCTGTCGTCGATACTTGCGCGAACGCTCCGGTTCCTGTTGTTTATTCACGAACCTGGTTCCATCCGCTCTGAGGTCCACTTCGTCCCTGAGTACCTGCCGGACATATTCACGATGGCTCTTGTAGGCGATCGGGGCCGGCAGCGTTTCCGGTAAGAATTCGGCCGGATCGCGCCGCTCCACCTGTTGACAGACGTCGATGGCAAACTGAAGGTGGCCCAGCTCGTAATCCAAGAACCGCTCCCAGATCGCTTTTACGTGCGGATGGTCTTCCTGCTCGAGACAGCTGTAGTAGTTGTAGACTTCGTTGGCTTCATGGAGCAGCCACTTTTCCATCCAACTTTCAGTCGGATCGATGATGGATTCGTATTGGGTCACATGTTGCTCCTCGATGGAGGCGATTTCAGCGTACAGCTGGCGCGCCGCCGGATCGGCGAACCAGGGACCGTAATGCATGTAGTAGTCATGGGTCTGATGTTCACCAGATAGAATGGTATAGGCGTGCAGCTTCGTCAGCGCGGCGGCTTTTCGCTTGTCATAGGGCTCGCGCAAGTCGTCCAGAGGGTCCCGATGCTCGTCCAGAGTGGGACGGCCAGGCACGATGTCAGTGTATCCCTGCGTGATGGTGTTGGCGTCGATACCCTGCAAGCGATCGAGCAACGCGGCATAGCGATAGAGGTGATCGAAATCCTCCAGCAACCCATAGCGGAGAACCTGCGCAATGTAGGGATCGGGTTCGGCCTGCGCGAGGGCTGCGGTCACTTCGATGGCCACCTGCTCATAACCGATCGTGGTCTCGAGCGGCGACTGATCGGCCGGCAGCAGCCAATTGACGAGCGTCTGCTGATGTTGTTCTTTCCGTCGCACTCGCGCGAGATAGCCTTGCAGCTCTTTATTCATTCGGGCGCAGGCATGGCTGAAGCGGAGACTTTCTGACTCAATGCCATTCATCAGAATGATGCGGACGCGTGTGAATGCGTCGACATTCAATTTGCTGATCGGCTTCTGAACCAGGTCTCTCCAAGTGAAATCCTGTCGGTGGAGCGGTGTCCCTTTGTCGTGCAACAGATTGATGGCCATGACAACTCCTTCAATGAAGCTCGGAAAATTACAAAGATGCCTCCGGCGCCTTTCGGCGCGGAGGAGCGGCCGGTCATGCACAATGGCTTATGACTTATGAATGGATCTCAGGTTTGTCGGTGCGGTTCGTACCTTCAGAGCATATTAGCCTTGGGAGTGCCATGTTCCGACTGGTAGCGTCCCTCGTGGCCACAGAAGTCCTGCCCCGAAGCGCACACAGTTGGAAGAAGGGAGGGTCGTATGGCGATGAGCGCTGTCCCCATACGGCCCCCCAAAAAACAGGTCATTAACGGACCGGCGTGACTTCAGGTGTTGCGATTTCGAGTACATATCCCTGATCGTCCATCAAGAGGACAACGTCTTGACCCGGTTTCAGGCGATCGAGCTTTTCAAGCGGAGGCCGAAAGGGGACTTCCCGCTCCTTCCCTTGTTCAGCAATCTTCAATGTGCCGTCCCCACCGGTGCCTTTGAAGGTCGCCCGGACCTGTTCATGGGCGCCTTTGATTCGTGCTTTATTGTTGTGTCCGGACTCACGGACCGCCTCTGCACTGGCTAGCTGCGCGTCGACCAGCTGGCCGCTTTCATCAGCAAGGAAGAATGCCTCGACACCGACGGGAATCGCCGTGAGCTTTCCCTTTGCCCGGTCCGTCACCATGAAGGTCTTGATTCCCTGCGGTGTTTCGATCACGGCCTTGTCCAACCCGACGGTGAGCGGCGTTGTCAGTTTTCCACGCAGCACCTGGTGATCTGATCGCTCGTTTGGATGGTGGTAGTCCACCACCGCATTGTGGTCGTTTAACGTGACGATGATCGGCTGCCCCACCTCGAAGGTTTGTCCTTTGACGCGGGCAGGACGCAGCGGCACATAGAACGATTTCACCGTGCCGATATCGATCTCCATCTGATTGCCTCGAATAGACACGATGCGGCCGGTGACCAGGCGGTCTCCAGGCAGTTGGTTCTCCGTCGGTTGGGTGATGACCTGCTCCTCCGGTGTTCTTTGAGTGGCCGCCGCTTGGATGACACCCCATACCCCCATGTCCAACCCCAGTATCAATGCGACCATCATGATCATCTTGTTGAATATCCAACTCATCACACACCCCCTTTCGTGGTGACCGATGCGCTTATCCAGTAAAAATGAGCAAATGTTGGACCATTGCGCCTTCGTGGTCGGCACACAAACCTATGATCTCTCAATTGATCTCTCAATGGCGTCTTGTTCGCGTGTAACCAATGGCGGACAAGGTCAGACAAGCTGTCTGGAGGGGGACAGGTTGCGCGAGGTCGACAGGCAAGAACACGCAGCGCAGGGCAGAACCGTCCAGCACTGACGAGAAGGCATACGTCATTCTCGAGCGATAGGGTACAAGACCTAAGTACTTCATGTATGGGCGCGATGCCGCTCGATGACCGACTCAGCGTTCGACACCCGGTTCCTTGTGACTGGCCTCAATGCCCGATTCCTTGTGAATGGCCACCGCTCTGCCTTGGGCTGTCACCGTGCCCGTGATGACGTCGCCCGGCCGAATGTCCCGATCACCCGCCGTTGCAGCATCGATCGACATCGTCGATTGCTTGCCATTTGCGTCCTCAACCACAATCGTTTTGAGCGTGGCCTGTTTCACTTGTCCTCGCACGACACGCATGCCTGACGCCTGTCCGGGATTCACGCTGGGATCGGCGATCCCCGTCTCCTGGCGGCTGGTACCGCTGACAGCATACGCGGACACAGATTGACACAGCAGGCCCACGGCCATGTACACGACCACCCATTGTGTGTTCATCTGTCGGCTCCTTGCTGGTGAGTGCTTCTCCTAGACCGTCCCCCTCCAGGCGCCCGTTTCCTGTCCCCGGCTTTCGATGTACCGTTTGAATCGCTCCAGATCGCCCACTACCCGCTGGCTCACCATACCAGTCACATCTCCCACATTTTCCAAAACCCCGTCGGGATCATATTCCATCTGAAGCATGACCTTGGACGTTGAATCCGAGAGGCGATGAAACGTCACGACGCCGGCATTCTGCGCGCCGTCACGGCTTCGCCAAGCGATTCGCGTATCAGGAATCTGTTCCGTGATTTCGGCATCCCATTCCTTTTCCTTCCCGCCGATCTCGGCTTTCCAGTGTAAATGTGTTTCATCAAGCTGTTTCACATGTTTCACGCCTTCCATGAACCTCGGAAAGTCCTCGAACTGGGTCCACTGGTTGTACGCCGTTCTCACCGGCACATTGATCTCGATCGACTTTTCGATGAGGGACATGATGATCTCCTTTCACTCGGATGACAGCGAATGTTATTGTTCGTATTTCTCGACGATGTCAGGGGGCCTCATCTCAGCCTTGTCCGGATCTTCCCCGACGGCGCGCAGTGCTCTCCGTTGACGCAGGAGATCCCAGGTCTGGTCGAGTTCGACCTCGAGCGCGTGCAAGCGGGTACGGTCGTGTTCCGATAACGCTTCCTGTGCCTGTAAACGGTGTTCCTCCGTCACAAGCGCTTCGATGTGCCGGAGCACGGATCCATCGGTGGTTCGATGCTGAAGACGCTGCTCCATCGCACGCCGCCTCTCACAAGGCCCGAAGAAATGCTGCAAGCGCCTTTTTGTCGTCATGGTCCAGTTTGAGGCCGCCGACGATATTGAAGAATTCCACGGTGTCTTCGAGCGTCGGCAGACGACCATCATGAAAATAAGGCGGAGAATCCTTGATGCCTCTCAACACAAAAGTTTTGATCGGTCCATCCGCCGCGGCTCCAAACCGTTCAAGATGCAAGTCATGCATCTGGTGATCGGTGAACGACGGCGGCTGATGACAGGACGCACATTTCGCTTTTCCGAAAAAGAGGTCTTCCCCCTTCGCTTCGAGCGCGCTCGCCTTCCCACGGTCCAGACGACCCGTCATGGGATCGAGTTTCGGCGCCGGCGGGAAATCGATCATGTTCTGCATCTGCGCCATGTGGGCTACCGGCACCCGGTCGATGATGTTCATGCCCTTTTTCATGGCCCGTATGGGATCTCCGTTGAAATAGGCCGTGCGCTGCTCGAATTCGGTGAAATCTTCCACCGATCGGATGGAGCGCTTTGAGCCGTGGATTTGCTGGTTGAACATGCCGCGCAAACTGACCGTATCCAGGCGCAGGCGTTCCATTTGCGGCCGCGTGTCCGGATTCAGGTGAAACTGGCCGGTCGTGTGAAAATTCACGTGGCAATCCAGGCAACTGACGCCGAGGCTGGGCTTCACCGATTTTCGATCATGAGTGGCATTGAATTCTTCTTGTGGAAATTGAGTCACGAGCATGCGGAGTCCGTCCAACTGGGCCGGCGTGACCAATCCCCGGAACAGCCGGTCGAAGTTCTCGGCGTGGAGCACCTCACCCTGAGAGACATCGCCGAGTTCGGGATGGGTCGTGAGGAAAATCGGAGGGGGAAACTCCGGCAGCAGGCATTCCGGCAGATCAAAGTCTACGTCGAATCGTTCGAGTCTTGGAAATTCCTTGGTTTGGACCTGAGGAAACACCTGGCCGCCCACAGCCTGCTTGACGTGCGGGAGCCGATCGAAGCCTGGAGGGAACGCGCCCTTTTTCTTAATGTCATCGGCGGAGAGCTGGCCCAGCTGCTCCCACGTCATGCCGGAGCCGAGTTTGACGATCGGACCGATCGGTTGCGGCTTGCCCTTCGTCATGGTAATGCCTTTTTCGGTCCGACAACTCAGGTCATAACGGTCGTTCAGCAACTTGTGTTGGCGTTTCATGACATCAGACTTCTGGGCGACATCCTTCTTCATGACCTCATCAGCACTCCTTTGGGCATCCTGGCCGGGTGGCGCGCCGAATACATCATAGGAAAAATCCACGCCCTCGAACCCCTTCAGCCTGGCATCCTCGAGGGTGCCGACCTGCGCCTGTTGCTTCTTGCCTTCAGGAGTTGGTTGGGCGAGACCCGCACGGTCCATGACGAGCGCCCATGACGCGAGTACAATTCCCACAGTGATGCAGAGCACTTGTGGCCAAACCCTGTTCGATTTCATAGCCTTCCTTCTCTCTCCCTTCTCTTTCATGGTGACGGCGGCGGTCAGCGGAGTTCGGCGAACTACCGTGCCGCCGTGTCGATGCCGATTGAGCTCGCGATCTGTTGCGCTTGGCGGAGATGCTGCTTCAACAGCGGCAGCGTGCCCTCCGCCCATTGCTGCACTTGAGGATTCTTGATCGCCTTGATGTGTCGTTCGAACTCCTTCACATCCCTGCGGTGATCGCGCAGCATGTAACCCAGATAGGCCCGGTCGAAATCTCTTCCCGACAATCGGGCGAACTGCTCCTGCTTGTCCTTGTGGTTGCTAGTCAATTCGGTGGGAAGTGCCACGCCTTCCTTGGACGCAAGTTGCTGAATTTCCGCACTGGCTTTTCGATGGTCCTCGATCATCTGCGCTCCGAACTGCTTGACCTGCTGGTCCCCTGCCCGCTCGGAGGCCAACTGCCCCAACGCGATTTCCGCCTGCTGACCCTCCGCGGCTTTCTGTAGGAACGATTGCGCAGACGGTTTGACGTCCTCCGTGGCGCTGTGTGATCCGCTCGCCGGAAGAAACGCCGCGGCAGTTGCCGCGACCAACCATGCCGCTGCCATAGACATCATGCTGCCGCCATGCTTCGAGCTCGGTCTTTCACCATCTGCACCTATCAGCTTCAAACCAGGGGAGCGTGCGCACCGTCAGGACGACCCTGGCACCCCGTTTGGCGGCCATCCGTGCCGTGACCAGTCCGATGCCGCTGGATGCGCCGGTGACCACGAGGACCTGATCTTTGAGGGGCTTTAGCCGTGGAGTCATTGCCACGCGATCTCTGCGGCTCCTCGTGCGAGTAGCGCACGCGGTCGCTTCTGCTCACTATGAGCGACGCACTGACGTCTATCGACTAGCAAATGCCCGAGAAACTATTTTGAGATGGGACAGTCACGACACGTGCGTGCAACAGTGGGACAAGATCGCTGCCGTCACCGGAATGAAAACGAAGAAAAAATCCTTACGTCGCCTCAACCAGGGGTTTCACCAGTCCTGCACTGGTCCAGGGCGTGTTACCAACCTTACATCCCTCGAAGATGCCTTACATCCCTTGAACATGACTATTCGTCTCTGCTCCGCGGTCCTTGGCACGGTGCTCCTCGTCTGGTCTTTCGCTTCCGAAGGCCTGCCGGCGGATACCGATGCTGCAAAAGGCGTGGCACAAAACCGCGACGTCCGCACGCCCGCTGTCGATGAGAAAACGCTCGCCGATGCGCGCACGAAGCGCGAAAAAGCTCAAGCGGAACTCGACGCCGTCAGCAAGCCGAGAACCTTGGCGGCCGGCACGCCGCCGGGAACACCTCAGGAAGAACTCCTCGAGCGGCGCTCACTGCTGCACCATATCGTCCGCAGTCTCGACGAGCAGATCGACAACATGCTGCGCCTGGACCAGGCTCGTCGGCACCGGGAGGAGCTTGCTAAGTCTTCGACTGCAGCGGACGCGCCCGCCGAAACGCCGCCCTATTCCGTGTTCGACGCCGATACAGTATGGGATACCGTGTATTCCCTGCGCCTTGCCGTCGAAGGGCTGCAGTCTCAACTCAGTCTGAGTGAACTCCGGTCCAATCATGCGCGGGAATCCCTGCTGACTGCCGAGGAGCGTCTTCGACAGACCTCGGAGCGACTCGAGACCACGAAGGGGACGGCCTCCGATGACCGGCAGCGATGGCTTCGAGACCTCGACGCATTGCGCCAACGGGCACCCGCTGCAGAGTTGCAAGCCGCTGAAGTTGCAAAGAGCCGCATCGGAGAGGAGCTGTCGGATTCCCGCGCGCGCCTCGCATCAGCGGAACATCGGCTGGCGACTGTCGAACCTCAGGTCGAATTCACGGAAGCAGATCTGGCCAAGATCCGAAAGCGCTTGTCCGAGGAACAGCAGCACCTCGCCGATGAACTGGACAGAACCACTGCCGATCGGTACCGTCAGTTCGAAGCACTTCGCGCCATGGAAGGACAGTTGGCCATCCGACTCTCGAAAGCAGGCCAACGAGTTCCAAGCACGATCAGCCGACTCCAATCCGGCGTCGAAGTCGCCCGGATCCGGACGGACAATCTGTCACTCAAGAGCGATTTGTTGCAGCTGCTGCTCGATGTCGTGGAAGGTGAGCGTCAGCTCTGGGAGAGCCGGTTTGCCATCGTCCACGGCCATGATCCGGGGAAGATCCGCGAGGCCTACGACCGCTTTACCCCGCTGGTCAACAATTTCCAAGCCTCCCGGGATTATGTTCGGCAACAAGCCGGTATCGTGTCCGGACAAATCGGCGAACTAGAAACACGCGTCACGAACAGTTCGGCATCGGGGGACCGAGCACAGTCGCGGGCCCTCCTCGACGCCAATCGGCAACGGGAGGACATCTACAACGCGACGCTCCGACGCCTGGATCAGACGTCACGCTTCCTCGAGCGCTGGAAGTCGATGTTCAAGGAGCAGCAGCACGAACTGCCCTTGTCGGCCAGGCTGGAGGGATGGTGGCAGCGCACGTGGGAGCGGACCAAGGCGGTATGGGATTGGGAGGTGTTCAGCGCCGAAGACACGATCGAGGTGGAGGGCAAGAAAATCACCGGCCATCGCAGCGTCACCATCGGGAAAATCGTCACCGCGCTCGTGATCCTGTCGATCGGCTATTGGCTGTGTCTGTATTGCGCGGGACTCATCAGCCGGCTGGCGATGAGACGCCTTGGCGTCGCCCCGGAGCTCGCTAACCTGCTTCGCCAATGGAGCCAGGCATTGCTGCTGACGGTGCTGATCGTGACCAGCCTCGTCTGGGTCAAAATCCCCTTGACGATCTTTGCCTTTCTAGGCGGCGCCTTTGCAATCGGGGTGGGGTTCGGCGCCCAGAACCTGCTCAAGAACGTGATCAGCGGCATCCTGCTCCTTATCGAACGCCCGCTGCGAGTCGGCGATTTGATTGAAGTGGAAAATGTGCGCGGACGGGTGACGACCATCGGTCTTCGATCATCCACCGTCCGGGATGCCAAGGGAGTCGTCACCCTCATTCCCAACAGCACGTTCCTTGAGCGCTACCTCACGAACTGGACCTATTCGAGCCGCATCGGGCGGTTTTCGCTGCGGGTCGGCGCGCCTTACGGGTCTTCCACCCAAGCGGTCATGGATCTCCTCGTCGGTCTGGCCGCCAACCATTCTCGCGTGCTCAAAACCCCGAAGCCCCAGGTCCTCCTTGAAGAATTCGGCAACCAGGCCCGCATCTTTACGTTGAATTATTGGTTGGAAATTCGGCTCGATATCGACCCCAACGAAGTGGCGAGCGAGCTGCGGTTCGCCATCGAGCAAAAGTTTTTGGAAGCGGGACTCAAGATTCTGCCGGCGGCTTGAAGGCGAGCGGGCGTCCGTATTGTGTAATCAGTTGTTCCTCTCCATCATCGGTACGGCATGATCCCGAGGCGCAAGGCGCTCGACATACTGCGCCACCATTTCCGAGGAATGCAGAACCCTCGAAGGTCTAAGAAGGAGCTCAGCATGAGTGATCTACACCTGACATACCGTTGTCCAGCCTGCCAGCGCGTCAAGAATCAGCCCGGGGAAGGATCAGTGGACCAAGACTGGTGCACGATGGCGGACTACGTCAAACGCTATCCTATTCCCGGACCGGACGTGTTGCTCTCTGAATTCTACTGTAGCGAGTGCTCCGCATCGTACGACCGGCTCGTCGAGTATAGCCGCGCAACCCACTCCTGCTTTCTTCAGCAATGACGGGGGAGGTCAGTCTTGCGACTTCGGAAGGCTGACCCTCACCGCAGGAAGAGCAGCCATACATAGAGGGTGCTCAAGAGCAACGACCCGACCATCACCGGAAATCCGACCATCAAGAACTGCCGGTAGCTGATGGGATACCCGGCTCTCCGTGCGAGATCCGCAATCACCACATTGGCGCTGGCACCGATCAACGTGCCGTTGCCGCCCAGGCAGGCGCCAAGCGCCAATGACCACCACAGCGGGAGAATATCCGGTTGATGAACGAGCGTCGTATAGTCGGAAATTTCCGGATGCAGCGAACGCGCAAGATCGACGACCAAGGGATTCATGGCAGCCACATATGGAATGTTATCGATAACGGCGGAGAGCAGTGCGGAGCCCCATAAGATCGAGAACACTGCCGCGGCCGGATGTCCCTGCGTGACTGACAGCAACTGCGTGGCAAGCATCCCGATCACACCGACTTTTACCAAGGCACCGACCAGAATGAACAAGCCGATGAAGAAAAAAATGGTTTTCCATTCCACGTCTGCCAGGTAGGACAATTCGTCGCTATTGTGCTTGCGATTTGCCCGACCAATCAGCATAAACGCGCTGGCGCCCACGAGCGCGATTGTCGCCGGCTCCAAATGAAGCACTCCGTGAAGGCCAAACGCGAGGTTGACGAGCCCTAGGAGCCACACGCACCGGCGCAAGAGGAGAGGATCTTGAACAGCATCACGAGGCGCTAAGCCCAATACGGCTTCCTTGAGATGAGGCGCCACGTGCAGGCTGCCTCGATACAACAGCCCAAGGCCGAGCAGGAACACGGCCATGATTCCCACGACGACCGGACCAAGAACGATGAGAAATTGAAGGTAGCCCAATTGCGCTTTGCTGGCGATCATGATGTTGGGAGGATCGCCGACCAACGTGGCCGTTCCTCCGATGTTCGACGCGATCGCCTCGACAATCAGAAACGGCACAGGGTCCAAGCGAAGCCGCTTCGCGATGGACAACGTCACGGGGGCCATTAAGAGCACCGTCGTCACGTTGTCGAGCATAGCCGACAGCACAGCCGTGACAAGGGCAAGCAACGCCAGCATGCGAAAGGGATCTGCCCCGGCACGCTGTGCCGACCAAATCGCCAACACCTCGAAGAGGCCGGTGTCACGGACGATGTTCACGATGATCATCATTCCGATCAACAGAAAGATGACGTTGTAATCCACGCCGAACTCGTGTGAGTAGAACGCCTCGTCCTGCGTCACCACGCCCGAGACGATCATGAGCGCTGCGCCACCCAAGGCCACAATGGTTTTATGAATCCGCTCCGTAATGATGAGACCATACGAAACGGCAAAGATCGCTAAAGCGATTGAGAGATCGGAGAACGGCAACATGCGTGTCGATTAGGTGGTTATGAGTCGATCGGGTAGATCATAGAGGCGCTCTGGACACGTGGTGCGTACCAGAGAGGTGGCAATTCTCGTCGTGCTTCTTTCATAATGGATGAACCCGCTGGTTCGATACACAGAAAAGTTGGAGCTTACCATCATGTCTACGCTTTCGCGACAGCATATTGAACAACTCGTCACCGGTTCGCACTGGGATCCCTTGGCGATCCTTGGTCCCCATACACGCGAACAGAATGGTTCTGCTTCGCTCGTGATCCGCTGTTTCCTGCCGGAAGCCGACCAAGCGGCCGTTCTGGTCCCCACGCCCGAGCAACGGGCGTTTCCCATGTCGCGCATCCACGAATCCGGCCTGTTTGAAGCGGTTCTGCCGCAGGCGCCGCACTCAGCACGATACCGGCTTCGGGTCACCGATTATGCCGGCCGGGTTTCTGAGCGCTATGATCCCTATGCATTTCCGCCCCTCCTTTCCGATTTTGATCTGCATCTTTTTTCTGAGGGGACCTTTTTCAAAGCCTACGAAACTCTCGGTTCTCATCTACGGACAATCGACGGCATCACGGGCATCCATTTCGTCGTCTGGGCTCCTAACGCGGGGCGCGTGAGCGTGGTCGGTGATTTCAATCAATGGGACGGACGGCGGCATCCCATGACGAACCGTGGCGCCACCGGCCTGTGGGAACTCTTTATTCCCGGTCTCACCGACGGCACGCTGTACAAATACGAGATTCGCCCTCGCGGGCAGGATGCCATTCTTCTGAAAGCGGATCCGTATGCCATGGCCTCGGAACTCAGGCCGAAAACCGCATCCGTGGCACGAGACATCGCCTATCAATGGCACGATCAGACCTGGATGGAGAGTCGGCGAAAGCGGGATCCGCTGCAGTCTCCCGTGGCGGTCTACGAAGTGCACCTCGGCTCCTGGATGCGCGTGCCTGAAGACCATAACCGTTGGTTGACCTATCGAGAGTTGGCCGAACAACTCATCCCGTACGTCAAGGACATGGGGTACAGCCATCTCGAATTGATGCCGGTGACGGAGCATCCCTTTGACGGTTCGTGGGGCTATCAATCCACCGGATACTTTGCGGTGACCAGCCGCTACGGCACGCCCGAGGACTTCATGGCGTTTGTAGATGCCGCCCACCAAGCCGGCATTGGCGTGCTGATGGATTGGGCTCCGGCACATTTCCCTGACGATTCGCACGGTCTCTCGCAATTCGACGGAACGCATCTCTACGACCACGCCGATCCGCGCTTGGGTTACCATCCCGAATGGCACAGCCGTATTTTTAATTATGGCCGGGTCGAGGTACGGACCTTTCTGATGAACAGCGCGTTATTTTGGTTGGACCGCTATCACATCGATGGTCTCCGCGTCGATGCCGTGGCATCGATGTTGTACCTCGATTACGGGCGAAACGCAGGTGAATGGATTCCAAATCAGTTCGGAGGCCATGAAAACTTGGATGCCGTGTTGTGCCTGAAGGATTTGAATGTGTTGGTGCACCGGGACTTTCCGGGAGCCATGATGCTGGCGGAAGAGTCCACATCCTGGGCCGGCGTGTCACGGCCGACCTATACAGGCGGGTTGGGATTCACCTTTAAATGGAACATGGGATGGATGCACGACATGCTCCAATACTTCAGCCATAACCCGATCCATCGGATGTATCATCAGAATCAGCTTACCTTCGGGCTCCTCTACGCCTTCAATGAAAATTTCATGCTTCCCCTCTCACACGACGAAGTTGTGCATGGCAAGGGTTCGCTCATCAACAAGATGCCGGGAGACGAATGGCAGCAGTTCGCCAACCTCCGTTCGCTATACGGCCTCATGTATGCGCATCCCGGGAAAAAAATGCTCTTCATGGGCGGAGAGTTCGCGCAGCGGCAGGAATGGAATCACGACACCAGCCTCGATTGGCACTTGCTGCAGTATGCCTATCACAAGGGCGTGCAACACCTCGTGCGGGATCTCAACCGGGTCTACCAATCCGAGCCGGCCCTCTATGCCGTCGATCACGACTGGCAGGGCTTCCAGTGGGTGGACTTCCATGACGCGGCCAACTCGATCATTGCCTTTTTGCGAAAGGGTCGCGACCCCAAGGACCAGATCTTGTGCCTGTGTAATTTCACGCCGGTCCCTCGGTATGACTACCGGATTGGCGCACCACGGGAGGGGTTCTATTCCGAACTGCTCAATACGGACGCTTCGATCTACGGCGGGTCAAACCTCGGCAACGGCGGAGGCCTGCATGCCACGCCGCAGCCAAGCCACGGATTCCCCTTTTCGCTGCACGTGACCCTTCCTCCGCTCTCAGTGGTATTCCTGAAGGCAGGCGGGATGTGACTGGTCGGGGCGAACGAACAGGAATAGAGAGAACGATTACCAGGAGCGGAAGGGACCGCAATCCAGATGGATGAAGTCCGCACGCGGATAATAGCCCACCCCGCCATACTGCAGCTTGAGGGCCACCTTCCGGATTTCGCGAGGACGGACACCGGGGATGAAGAAGTCGACGGCCTGTCCTTCGACATGCAAGCTGTGCCTGACGGCACGACGGCTTCGTTTGACCAGAATCGCATTGTACTCCGGTGATCGATAGCCCGAAATCACGTGGATCTCCCCATCACCGCCGAGCGTCTTTTGCACGAGATTGAGGTGTTCGATCACACGCGGGTCCATCGTGGCCACCTCTCCCGTGTGATGACACCGAAGAAGGTGGTTGAGGTCGTCCAGGGCCGCCAAATCGTATTGTCCGCGCTCGTCCCGATATCGGACGCGCAGCCGCTCATCGGTGTGAACGTTGTAGAACGCGAGTTCGCCCTCCGGAAGGACTTCCGCTTCAGCGCGAGCAAGACGCGGCATGAACAGCTTTCCGCCCAAGCAGAGGACGCCTGCCATAGAAGTCTTCAGTAATGTCCGTCTGGTCCAGGACCAGTCAGCAGCAACCACGGATATGACTCCACGAATAATGATGGGGTGGCTACGTACGTAGTGCGGTGGCTTGTACCAAAATAGCCCTGACCAGGTCAATCTGTATTTTTTTCATCTCAATCCCGGGTCGCCATGTAGAGGACGTCAAACGGTACCAGACCAGTCCACAGATCTTGCAAATATTTTCACACCGAACGCCTGTAGACAGGGATGAGTCCCGTTTGGTGCAACGATTTCTCGCTAGACAGGTCGGTTCAAGACGGGTAATATCACGGAATTCAAGGAGCCACGGACACGCATGGCGACGATTCTCGTCATTGACGATGAAGACTCTATCCGGCATCTTTTGAAAGATGTGCTGGAGAAAGCCAAGCACCGGGTATTGGAAGCGCGGGACGGCCGTGAAGGATTGACGCTGTATCAGAAGAGCAAGGTCGATCTCGTGTTGATGGACATTTTGATGCCGGGGACTGACGGCTTGGAAGCAACCCTGCAGCTGACTCGTGAGTATCTGGACGCGAAGATCATCGCCATGACCGGCGCGCAAGGGGACCGCAATTTCCTCGATGTCGCCAAATTATTCGGTGCACGCCGCGTGTTTGAAAAACCCTTCGATCTCAACAAAATGGTCGAAGCGGTGAACGAAGAGCTCGCCACCTAGCCCGCTCACCGACAGCACGCATTACGGCCGTCCCCCCGTGAGCTCTTTCCGGACGAGCCCCCGCATCATTGCGGGATCGGCATAGGCGACCTCGCTCAAGGCGTCCATCAAGTGAACGTGTGTCGAAGCCGCCAGTTCCTTCGCTTTGAGATAGTTCTTGGCGCTGAACCGTGCCACAGCCGGCTGGCCGTTGACGATCTGACAGGCCAATACCTCCTCTCCGACTTCGAGGGTGCCTCCCTGTTCGACGAGTGTCTTGGCCTGCGCCGGGGCAATACCATGCAACCGGGCGAATTCCTCGATGCCGCCGGTTTCGACGAGGCGGCCATCGGGCATGATGCAGAGCCGCTTGAAATGAGGCGACCAATCCTTGCGGAAATCGACATACTTGACGTCTCCGCCCTTTGCGACCGCCCGGTCCAGAGTGCGATAGTCCAGCCCCATATTTTTCTGGGCCAACTTCGACTTCAATTCGTCAGGCAACGTCCGATAGAACACGCTCCGTGCGGCATCCAGGAGTGGGAGCGACCGAGCACGCGCGGTTTGCTCGGCCTCCGCGAACTGCACCACGTCCAGGACAAATGTCTGCTTGGGAATTGCGTGTCCCCCGTCTCGAACACAAGCGAACAGCCCGCGAGTGAGGATCCCGCCTTCTTGCGGATACACGTACGTTCCGCCTTCGGTCAGCAATTGGCTCATGGTGTCGGGCGGCACGTCATAACTTTCCGAGAGCACCTTCGCGTGCGCTGCAAGGTCTTCAGGAAGGGTCATCGCACAGGCCGTGACATTTCCCGGTTCATCGAATTCCGAATAGTCCTCGATGATGTTGTAGAGGACAGTCGGCTTTGGCTTCTCGGTTCGTTTCTTAATTTTGAACATCGTATCCGCTCATCGATCGGGACTCATATGTTGTGCTGCTTGAGGTGCCTGTAGGGGGGAAGGGTCATGAGACGACGGTCCTCCACCGGCCCTCCGATGGTGAAGTGATAGAGAGATTGCAGGCTCAATGCGTTGATGGCCACAATCTCGTGCACGGGGTCGTCAAAAAAACATCCGATGCCGGTCGCGCGCACTCCCGCCGCTTCCGCCTCCAGATACAGCACCTGTCCCAAGAGCCCTGCTTCCCAAAACATTCGTGGATACCACCACGCTCCCCGTTGCCGCAACGGGCCTTCGAATTCGGCGAGCATCCCGAAGGAAAAGGCGCTGTCTCCGGCAATGTCTTGATGACAGCTCACTTGGGCTGCAACTCGTTTCGCGTCGCCTTCGAGCAGCCAATAGAGCGGAAGCCGGTCAGGGCAATCCTGCGCCTGCTGCCAGATGAGTTCCGAATTCATAGACTGCTGGATAAACTCCAGTTTGCCGACATCACGAACCAGGAAATAGAGGCCGGGCGCCAGTCCATCGATCCGATGAACGAACAGCATGAGATGGATGGCGGGATCATAGGGCCATGCGTCCCAGGGCATGGGCCGCGACAGTTGTGCCAGTGCATGATGCGGCATCACCCGTTCGAGCATGGTGAAGAATGCGGCCGCCGATAGCGACGTCCTGGCATCGAAGGCGACGGCGCTCCGGCGCTGACGAATGATCTGCGCGGCCGGCGTGTGTTCCGGGTTCGATACTTTCCCCGAAGGCGATCGGCCCGTGGGAACCTGCCCCAGAGGAATCGCGTCCCTCTCAGCGTGTGTCTTCCATGTGGCTTCAGCTGCCCTGTCGATGATATCCCAATGGAAGCCATGATCGGCGCTCAGGCGATTTGCTGTGCCAACCCATGTCGCGTTTGTCAGCGCTTCCACAGACACGGGATCGAGATACAACGGCATGGTTCTACCGGCGGATTGATTCTGATCTGCGGATGGCCAGACGACCATGACACAATCCGGATGCTCGGTCTCGGCCTGCACAGATTCCGCTGCCCGCTGCGTTCCCACTAGCCTTCCCACGGTCTCTTGCGCACACCCGTCGAGGAGGACCGCCTGCCAGCCTAACGTGGCAGCCGCAATCCTTGCGGTCCCGATCGCATGTCCCACGTCGTGGTGGCAATACCGAAAGGCCCGCTCTCCATATTTCCACGCCTCGCGCCAATGCACGGATGTCAGACCGAGCAGAAACGCATGACGCGGAAATGGACGAAGCAGCTCGAGCAAGTGTTCAACGCAAAATTCTGCCCTCAGTTCGAGTCCATGTTCCCTTGGCGCATAGTGGTAGAGGCCGGGCTTCAGTTCCAAGCCTTCAAGAGATGGAATGAGGACATAGCCTTCGGTCGGATGCAGATTGCCCGACGATGGATTGCTGCGCAGGGCCCATTCAGATTCCCCCGCCCGCTTCCACGCGGACAGGGCGAGTGCCAACTCGAAAAACCGTGACAGAGTCCTGGCGGTAAGCGCTTGAGAAGGAACCGCTCCCTGTTGATACATGTCGTGATAGGACGGTGAGATAGGCGCCTCATCCGGCGCGAGCAATGGCAGGGACGTCAACGTCGTCCCCTCGTATCGCCGGAAGGGATCGGGCTGATTTGCCCAGTCCAGATATCCCGCGGAACGGGCATACCGGTGGAAGTGATGCTTCGTTTGGATGTGATACTGAATGACCTGATCGACAAGATCTGTCGCGGCTTGATCCCCGTGAGCACCTACCGGATGATTGACCCTCATAGCAGTGAGCCAGTGTACAAAGCGGGCCGGCAAAAAGTAAATAAAGCCTAGAGTTGATACCAGCACGGAGGCAACGCTACACTCGTGACACCGTTCGCCGGAGGAGTGTCGCATGCGATTCGATCCCGCGTTGGCCGCGCAGAGTGCCTTCCGCGAGGCAGAAACAGAATTGGGAGAAGACTGGGATACGGCGGTCGAATTGGAGCAGGTCTTCTCTTCGAGCGCTGGCCGGGAGGCCACGGAGGCCTATGAAGCGTTATTGAACCTCGCACAGCGCCACCCCGGCGCCCGCGCCTTCCAAGCCTTTTGCATTTACATCACCTGGCAACAAGTCACAGAACAGACGATTCCCCGTCACTTTCAGACCGGTCTCCGACTCTGTGAACACTATCTCACCTCTCCCGAAGGCAAAAGCCGGGCGGATCTCGATCAGGTGGAGGAGTTGTGTGGATCCTTCCGGGCCGGGCTCGGGATGGATCATGAGGACGACATGCAACGAGAGTTTAGACAGGATACTCCGAAGGGCGGAGATTAACTGTCCAGGCCCATCATGTCCGAGGCCCACAAGCACCGTGCAAGGATCTTCCTCCATCGGGGCGATTTGGTGCAGGCGAGAGCGGCCTGGGAGGCCGCCGTAGAGGAGGACCGGTCGACGAACGATCTTGGGGAACTCTCCAATTCCCTCGGCAACCTTGGTAACGCCTGTGCGCTGTGTGAGGATTTCGATGCGGCCGAGCGCTGTTACCGCGAAGTGCTGGATCTTCAACGCACAGAGCAAAACCCGCATGCCATCGCCCATACGCTAGTCAATCTCGGCAACCTGCATATCGGGACGGGCCATCCGGCAAAGGCCCGTCCCTATTATATGGAGGCGATGGACCTGCTTCGCACACTGAACGATCACCGGGCGCTCGGCATCCTGTATAACAACCTCGCCCTTGAGGAGGCGCGCGAACAGCACTGGAAGGAGGCGGTCGAATCGTTCGGCCAAGCCCTGACGTACCACCGGATGGTTGGAAATGAAGAAGGTTTGGCCGTGACCTATAGCCAAATGGGACAATGCTTCCTGGAGCAAGGAGATCTCGAGAATGCCGAGCGTTGCCTGAATAACGGCTCGGAACATTACATTAAGCTTGGGTCCGAGGCCGGAGAGGCGGCCGTTCTGCGCCTGCTGGCCGTTCTCTATCGCCGCCGCGGAGACAGTCTTTCCGCCATTCGATGCCTCGAGCGAACTGTCCTGATCGATGCGAGGTACAACCTTGTAGAGTCGTCCCGTGATTCACAAGAGTTGGCCCGCCTCAAAAGCTCCCGCGACTGATCTTCATACCCTTCGTGTTGCCCGCCTATCGCTCATCACAAAACTTACCGTTTCATAACGCCACCTTTACACGAATGTGCTATTGTCTTTTCACATCACGGATATAATGAGGTACATCTAAGAAATAACGCTCACATCCATTGACATCGTCTTTGCAATATTTCCTCACTTTCTGGACAGCCAGACAATCTCTGTTACCTTTAAGAGCGTCACGATTGCTTACCTGCTGTTGGCTCGCATCCCCGCCGACAAAGGTTCAACCGGATGCTGAATGACCCCATCCCCGCTGGCCCTTCTCATCGCCGCCGTGCTTTCGTCCCTTTCGATTGCGTGCGACGCCGGGGAAACGGTCCCGCACCTCACAGTGGGCACACAGGAAATCGGGCTAAGCGCCGGGTATCTGATATCCAGTCGTCTAACGGACCAGCACAGCACGAAACAGAGCGGTCCTGCGATCATGCCCTCGTGGGCAATGGTCTTGACAGATCCGATCGGTTGGCGATGGCTTCGGGGACACCTCATGCTCGGCGCCGAAATCGTCTACATCCAGTTTCAGGAACCGGAACTCACTCATGGGGTGGGATTCACGCCGAAGATCAAGTGGATGTTCGAAGGCACGGGCACACTCAGACCCTACATCGAGTTCGCCGGCGGGCCCTTCTACACGGATCTCGGAGGCCGCATTCCCGAAGAATCCGCGCGATTCAATTTCATTCTCACGGCTGGCGGAGGCCTCTCCTGGTTCTTCACGCCCCAACTGTCGTTCAACGTCGGCTATCGGTTCCACCATATTTCCAATGCGGGCACTCGATATCCCAACCTGGGTCTGAACGCGAGTCTGCCGTTCGGAGGCTTCTCATTCTACTTCTAGGAGGTACATTGTGAACGCTTCCCGCACCCTTCGTGGCCTCACGCTTGCCTGTTGTGGACTGATGCTGATCGCCACCAGCGGCTGCTCGCACTGGATAGAAATGATGACTCTCCCCGCGGAGTCCGATACTCGTGGCGCTCAACTGATCGCCAGGGACGAGCAAGTGCCACTGATCTTGGACCGCATCCACACGACCAAAAACGGCTCGCCGCAGAATCCCTCGGCCGAAACCGAACAGCGGATTTTGAGCTCGCTCGCAGATATCGGACTGTTTTCACACCTCACGTCCATCAACACGTCCGCGCCGGTCTACGGCGAAAAGACGGTGCGCGCCCGGCTGCTCTTCGATGAGGCCATTGATCCTCATGCCGGCGGCGCGGCCTGGAAGGGGATCATCATTGGTGCGTCCATGTACCTCCTCACTCCCCTTCTTCCGTTCGAGTACGATTACGCCGCCCATTTGTCACTTGAACTAGAACGATGGGATGGACAGATCAAACGTTACGAGAGCCAATCGGCCGGCACCGTGCGTTACCATCTGTTCGGCGCCACCACCATTATGGTCGATGAGTTGAAAGGCCATGTCACGGAATCCTGTCTCACCGAACTGGCAAAGCAGATCGCCAACGATACCGTCTTTTTTTCGGCGAGCAGCGCGCCGCATTCGGAATCCGGCATCCGCAGCGTCTCGGTCAAACCACGCACCATGCGCCCACCCGCTTCCGCGTCGACCGCCATTCCAATTTCGGCTCCGGCCCTCGCAGAGCCCTAACAGTCCGCGCTTCACACGGCACATTTTTTCGTCTGGCTCAGAGAAACGCGCCGATGCTATGATGCGTTCGCTCCGTTACTGGAGAAGATGCATGGACATCAACGGGTTTCGGCAGATGGTGGCGAAGAATCCCAACGGATTCTTGGGCCGATACGGTCTCGGCAACAGGATTCTGCAGGAGGGCGGCAGCTTCGAGGAAGCGGCGGAACATCTCCGTGTTGCCGTCCAACTCGACCCAGTGCATGTCGCCTCACACCTGGCTCTGGGCCGCGCACTGATCGGAGTGAAGCAGCCGGAAGAAGCAAAACGGGTCCTGCAAGCCGGCATCGATGCCGCGATCTCCGGACGGTCCAATGGCGGGCGGGATCTCGTTCCTGAAATGCAAACCTTGCTTCGTGCTCTCGGATAACGTTGACGTCATATGGACATTACCATCGCGAAGCAACGCATTGAATCCGCCATCAACCAATACGGACCGCAGGCAGCTCCTGCCATCGATCTCGTCATGAACGAGGTCCGCTCCGACCTTGGGAGCAATGCATTCAACGAGCTGGTGGCGGAGTTCGACCTTGAACTCCTGTACGGCATTGCTCCACTGGAGTCAGACGACTAGACGATGCGCTCAGGGTCTGACTTCAACATAAGAGATTCCGCGCTTCGCTGACACCCAACCCAGGACTGAGACCACCTCATCGGTGTGATGTTGCCAACGATCTGGTGCGCAATCTCGGGTCACGGCTTCGGACACGCCGCCCAACTCGTGCCAATCCTCAACGAGCTCGGACGCCAGCTTCCAGGTCTCACTGCAATCTTGCGATCGTCGGTACCGGCGTCATTTTTTCACGACCGACTGACGATTCCATGGTCGCTGCAATCCGTTCAGCAAGATGTCGGATGCGTTCAGCGAGGACCGCTGGACATTGACCTTCCGGCCACCTGGGAAGCGCACCAGGAATTCCACGCATCGTGGGAATCCCGCATGGCCATAGAAACGACGGCCTTGGCAGCGGCGGCACCCACGGTGATTCTTGCCGACACACCCTATCTGGCCGTCTCAGCGGGAAGACACGCCGGCATCCCGGCCATCGTCGTGGGCAATTTCACGTGGAGCGACGTCTTGCGCTGTTTTGACGCCACCTCCTCAGCACATCAAGACATCCTGCGAGCGATTGAGCGCTCGTATGCAGATGCTGACATGGCCTTGCGTATCGCCCCAGGGCTTGCCCTGTCGGGAGTCCGGAAGGTATTCGACATCGGCCCCATCGCCGATCCTGCCCAATCAGAGCGTGAACAGCTCCGATCGAGTTTGGGAATCACGGAGTCGGAGCGGCTGATCCTCGTGGGCTTCGGAGGCATTCCTCTCGAAACCTTGCCGTGGACTCAGATGGAAGGCCTAACGGGATATCACTTCCTCGTCAACAGCGTTCCGCCACGCCCCTCCTTCCGAATCCACTCCTTGTCGTCACTCCCCTTTTCCTTCAGAACGGCGTTGGCCTCTGTCGACGTGGTGATGACGAAACCTGGATACGGCACGATCGTGGAGGCTGTCGCGCTTGGTCTACCCGTCGTCTATGTCAGGCGGTACAACTTTGCGGACGAGGCTCCGCTCGTCGAATTTCTCCATGCCCATGGACAAGGCCATGAGCTGAGCAGAGGCGATTTCGTTTCAGGAAACTGGCGGCCAGCCCTACAAGCGATGACCGGCATCAAGACCAGGAGAGGGCAGGTACTCATGACCGGGGTAGTCGACGCGACTAAAGCTTTATTGAAATACTTTCAATAGACCCATCCAAGCACCTGAAAAGGCGCACAAAACTCCAAATTCATAACGCAGATCCTTTTGGCGGTTTTGGCCGTAGATGCTATAGTTGTGGCGGACGTGAGGTGATTCCTTCCGGCCCATTTGCCCATCGCTTCTTATGGACACACCCACACGACGCGCCACGTCTTCAATCGACCCGGCTCTGCTCGCAAGCATTGTCAAAGGCGACCAACAGGCGTTTGGACAGCTCTATGACCACTCCAGCACGTTGCTGTACACATTGGCCTTTCGCATATTGGGCAATCGAGATGAAGCCGCAGAACTCCTCCAAGACGTGTATCTCGAGGTGTGGCGCAAAGTCGCCCGATACGACATCGGGCGCGGGACGCCGATTGCCTGGCTGATTACTTTGACTCGGAGCCGTGCGATCGATCGGTTACGCGCACGGGCCGTTCGTGGCCAAAACGCCACCTTGCAATTGGATGAAGCGGTCTCGTCCGGCGTGGCGGATTTGGGACCAAGCCCTTACGAGACACAGGCCGATCAGGAGCTTCGCATCGCAGTGGGCAATGCAATCACCGGTCTTCCGCCAGCGCAACAGCAGGCGATCGAATTGGCGTATTATGAAGGGCTTTCGCACGTGGAAATTGCCGCACGGCTGAATCAACCACTCGGCACCGTGAAGACCCGAATCAAGCTGGGGATGTCGAAGCTGCGGGAAAGCCTTCGACGCTCGTGGGAACAGGGTGACATCGGATGACGCACGACGAGTTGGAAGAAGCCGTTCCTTTATATGCCGCCGGCGCCCTCGACCGAGTGGAGCGCCAGGCATTGGAAGCGCATCTCTTATCTGGGTGCCAGTCCTGTCGGACGGCGCTGAAAGACTACCAGTCGGTTGCCTCGCTCCTGCCCTTCGGTCTGTCGCCTACGCAAGCACCACGTGCATTGAAATCGAAGGTCATGGCGGCGCGGAACCCTGATCCCATCGCAATCGACAACCTCTTGAAGGAGAGCGGCCGGCCCAGTCTCGAGCCTGGCGAATGGATGAATCACTTGTTCCCGCCCATCGCTCCCGCCCGGTCGCTCTCGCTGCCGTGGGCAGTCGGAGTGGCAAGCGTTCTCCTCGTTTCGCTGGCCGGCTATGTCTTCTGGACCTATTCGACGCGCCTGTCGGACGATGCCATGAAGATTCAGCAATTGGAGGCCACGGTCGCCGACCAGTCGACCAAGATTGCGATGCTTAAACGCGACTTGAGCTTCAGAGATCGTTCGCTGGCCGACTTGCAGATCGAGATGCAGCGCAAAGCGAACGACGCAACCGAGATCAAGAGCCAGCTCTTAGATCGCGAAGTAGAACTGGAAACCACTCGTGAGCAACTCAACGCGGCGATGCGCGGCAAGGTTCCTCAGGACGAATTTGCCGCATTGCTGCGGCGTCCCGACGCCAAAGTCGTGAGCCTCGCCGCCTCGGACGTCGCGAAGGGCGCCAGTGGGGTCCTGCTCTACAACCCTGTCACACAGAAAGTCTGGCTCTATTCCGCCAATCTGCCGGAATGTCCGACCGGCACTGCCTATCAGCTGTGGGCAATCGACCAGAGACCGGTCAGTGTGGGAACATTCCACATTGATGCCGGGGAGATGGCCCATCTGTTGGTCAAACGACTCCCGGAGTTCGAAAAAGCCCGCAAGTTCGCCGTGAGTCTCGAGCCGGCCGGCGGCCGTCCGCAACCAACCGGCCCCATCTATCTGGCCGGTCAGCGACCTTCCTGAGTCCGTTGCGGCTTGACCTCACCCTCAAACCCCGTTACAACCGGCGACGTGAGTGAAGATCACCGCGGGTTCATGCGCCTGGCCCTCGATCAGGCGATGCAAAGCGCCGCTGCTGGGGAGGTGCCCATCGGCGCGGTGCTCGTGCAGCAGGGAAGCGTCCTCGCTCAATCCCATAACCATCGCGAGACCTGGCAGGACCCGACAGCCCATGCTGAAATGATCGTGATTCGCGAAGCTGCCAGGGCGCTCCGTCAATGGAGATTGATCGATACGACGCTGTTCGTCACCCTTGAGCCCTGCGCGATGTGTCTTGGCGCCATCTTATTGGCGCGGATTCCCAGACTCGTGTTTGGCGCCAGAGATCCGAAGGCGGGCGCCTGTGGATCGGTGCTCGACTTCTCGAACGACCCCCGCTTGAACCATCGGGTCGAAGTAATGGGAGGGGTGCTCGAGGAAGAGAGCCAGCAGATGCTGTCGAAATTCTTTCAAGGGCTCAGGACACAATCACTCGATCGCCGAACCGGGTGACCCACCTCAGAGACTCATGCATCGAGCACCCGTACGGACCAGTCATGGCCGAACGCCGACACCGCTCCTTGCCAATCTTGCCCACAGCTCAACCACTGAACCGTCCAGCCCGGCTGCAGCGCCGAATCGCCTGACAACCGGACACTCGCTCGTGACGAAGAGTCGGACACCAGAATCTCGCAGTGCTGCAGCGCGGCTATTCCGGCTCCTTGCGCCTTGAGCACAGCCTCTTTGGCCACCCAGAGACGATAAAACTGACAGGCATGACCGGCGGCGGGCCGAGTCTTGATCGTTTCGTATTCCGTCTGAGTGTAAAACCGTTCGGCAAGCTTGAGCGGCTCAAGATTGCCGCGCACCTGCTCCAGATCGATCCCGATATCCTGTCCCTTCGCAATGGCAACAAGCATTCGGCCATGAGAATGCGACAGGTTGAAGCGCAGAACATGAGGACCGCCCTGATGGTCCAACAAGGCCGGTTTGCCCGTTGGCCCTGGCTGGAACCGGAGCGCTGCCGGCTC
>Ga0207648_10000390_pt1 | contig 48543 bp, 41 predicted proteins | sample KBSMisM32_FD_184310 | JGI IMG/M metagenome (GOLD analysis project Ga0207648, IMG submission 184310) | Miscanthus rhizosphere microbial communities from Kellogg Biological Station, Michigan, USA - KBS Miscanthus M3-2 (SPAdes) (version 2) | ecosystem: Host-associated > Plants > Roots >... | reverse complement strand
CCGACAGCAGCGCGCATACGACGATCAGCGCGCAGCGACGAAAGCCGTTGGGCATGGCGGTTCTCCGCAGTTCGACGAGGGACGCGCGCGGCAAACCCAGTCTGGGTCTGCGGCCGGCGCAAAATCAGCATAGCATGCGACCCACGGTGCGCTCGCCGACGAACATTTCGGGGAACTCGCCGCGGCAAAGCGGGTCCGTCCGTTGGCCCGCAGACGATCGCCGTCGCACGGCCGCACGACGCGCCGGGCGATTCCCGAACGCGACGCGAAAAATTCACGGCGCGACTACCCTCGTGCTGCAAGCCATGCCACCGGGAGGTCGCACGATGAAGCGGATGATGCAAAGGCTCGGAGTCGCTGGCATAGCGCTCGTTATCGCGTTTGCGCGTACGGCGGGCGCGGCCCCGCTTACGGCCGTCGAGTACTACAACGCGACGCTCGATCACTACTTCGTCACGGCCTCGGCCGATGAGATCGCGAAGCTGGATGCCGGCGTATTTGCCGGCTGGGCGCGCACGCAACTCGGTTTCACGGTATTCGATCCGGCAACGCCAGGTGCGGGCGCCGTGCCGGTGTGCCGCTTCTACGGCAGCCCGACTGCCGGGCTCGACTCGCACTTCTACTCCGCGTCGGCCGCAGAATGCGCCGACGTAAAAGTGCGCTTCCCCCGCGTGTGGCTCGAGGAAACCGCCAATGCGTTCGGCGTCTTTCTGCCCGACGCGCAGACGGGACAATGCCCGTCCAACAGCGTTCCCGTGTATCGGTTGTGGAATCGACGGGTCGATTCCAACCATCGCTTCACGACCGATCCCGCCGTGCAGCAGCTGATGGTCGCGCGCGGGTACGCCGCCGAAGGCTACGGCGGCGGCTCGATGCCGGTCGCGATGTGTGCGCCAACCGATGGTTCGAGCGGGCCGGGCCCGGTGCCGACATGCGTCGTAACGCCATCCGATGGCACGCCGAACGTCGGCAGCTCCTTGACCCTCACGGCAGTTTGCAGCAATTCGCCGTCGGTGTTCACGTGGACCGGTTGCACGAGCGCGATATCGACGTGCATCGCAACGTCAGCCGCAGCGGGGCAGGTTGCGTATTCGGTCGTTGCGCGCAATGCCGCGGGTCCGAGCGCACCGGCGAGCGTCACCGTCTCGTGGGAAGCGGCGGGTGCGGTCGCGACCTGCACGCTGGCGCGCACGTCGCAAACCGATCCGCCGCTCGTCAACTCGAGCGTCGTGCTGGCCGTGACATGCGACAAGGTCGCCGGCAGCTACACGTGGAACGGCTGCTCGAGCACGAGCAACATCTGCATCGCGCGCGAAACGACGCCGGGACCCCATACGTACTCGGTGTTCGTCCGCACGTCCGCAGGGGCGAGCAATCCGGCGACGATGACGCTGGGCTGGGTATCGAGCCCGCCATCGCCACCGGGCCTGTGCGCGCAGTTCCCGAGCTACCTGTGGAGCGACGTTGGCAGTCAGAGCGCGCGAGTCGAGAGCGCGCGGATGATCAACCCGCCCGCGTTCGCATGGAACGGCGCCTGGACGGTGCGATTCGTCGTGCCGCCGACGATCGGCACGCGCGTGGGTCGATTGTCGGCGGCCGAGTTTGCCGGCGAGCCGACGGTGCGCGAGGCAACGATCTCGAAGATACCGTGCGATTTCCGGGCGACCGACCCGTCCGGAACCAGCGGTCCGGTATCGCGTGCGTCGGGAATATCCGTGACCAACTTTTTTACGGCCGATCCGTCGCGGCCCGGTTACCCGGTGCTGCAACCGGGTGGCACGTACTACTACAACCTGCGCAACTTCAACCCGTCGAGCGGGACGATTTCCTGTCCGTCGTCGCCGGGCCGCTGCGATGCGTTCATCGAATCGTTGCTTCCACGGTGACACGCGGCGGCGCGACGTGGAGGCAGCGCCGCTTCACTGGTTTTCCGCGTCGTTTTGAGGTAAAAGTCATCGACGGACGATCGGTCCGCACCCGACGCTAGCGAGGACGCCCACTTGGCCAAGCCCAACTTCGAGTTTCAGAAACGCCAGAAGGAACTGGAAAAGAAACGCAAGAAGGAAGAGAAGAAGCAGAAGAAACTCGATCGCGCGGCCGCCGAATCGCCGGCACCGGAACCCGGCGCCACACCGCCCGAGTCGACGTAACGCCCACGGCGGGGCGCTCGCGCGGCGCTCCTCAGCCGGTTTTGCGCCAGACCGTCGCGAGCCAAGGCTGCTGCGACCGTGGCAATCCCGCAGGCCGGAAGTACTCGTCGAGCAAGACGAATCCCGCGTCCGACACGTAACGCGCCCACGTCGCCGGGGCGTGGTATGCGCCATACCTGCCGCGATTCCAGCCTTCCTCGTCATCGCCGTGGGGGTTCGACGCGAACAGCACGCCCCGCGGCTTCAGCGCCAGGTGCAGTTCGGCGAGCACCCGCGGCAACTCCGACGCCGGCACGTGAAACAGCGATGCGTTCGCGTAGATGCCGTCGAAGCGCTGCGGCGGAACGTCGAGGTGCAGGAAATCCTGCTGCAGCACTTCGCAGCCGCTCTGTTCGCGTGCCATCGCGACGAAGCGCGCAGCGCCTTCGAGGCCGACGGCGACGTGGCCTCGTGCAGTCAGCGTGCAAAGATCGCGACCCGGCCCGCAGCCGAAATCCAGCAGCGTGAATGGCGGCCGACCTTCGATGCGTTCGAGCAGCGCGTCGATGTTCTGGCGGACGTCATGATCGCGCGTCGCCTGCCAGAACGACTCCGCCTGGCGATCGTAGTGCTCGAGCGTGGCGCTCGATATTCGCGTCAGGTCGGCCGCCGGCGGCGCGGCGTTCGGCCCCTTGGTCATCGACTGTGCGCGACCGTCGTCGTCGCGCCATCGCGTGCCGCAGCCGGCAGCGCACGCGCGAGCACGCGGATGGCGTGCACGGCGTCGCGGCGACGGTCGTTGCGCGTCCCGTCGGCAATCTGGTGCCGGCAACTCGTGCCGTCGGCGACGATCAGCGTATCCGCAGGTGCGTTGCGCACCGCCGGCAGCAGCGACAGCTCCGCCATTCGCATCGACACGTCGTAGTGGTCGACGCCGTAGCCGAATGCGCCGGCCATGCCGCAGCAGCCCGACTCGACCATCTCGACGTCGAGGCCGGGAATCCAGCGCAACGCCGTGACGACGTGGCCGGCGACGTCGAACGCCTTCTGATGGCAGTGCCCGTGCACGAGCGCGCGGCGCTCGGGCAGCGCGTCGAGTGCCAGCGTCAATCGTCCCCCCGCCTGCTCTCGGGCGAGGAACTCCTCGATCAGCATCGCGCGCCCCGCGAGTTCGCGCGCAGCGTCACCCAATCCGAGCACCAGGAATTCGTCGCGCAGCGTCAGCAGGCACGACGGCTCGAGTCCGACGATCGCAGCACCGCGGCGCACATGCGGCACGAGTGCGTCGATCATCCGCTTCGCTTCGCGCCGCGCCTCGTCGACGAGGCCGTGCGCCAGGAACGTGCGGCCACAGCACAGCGGCCGCGATGCATCCGCTGGCATCGGCGCGGCGATGGCCACGGAAAAGCCGGCTGCCCGCAGCACCTGCAGCGCCGAATCGGCATTCTCGGGCTCGAAATAGCGGGTAAACGTGTCGATGAGCAGCACGACGTCGGCGTTCGCATCCGTCGCAGCGCTTTGGCGCGCGAACGGGTCGCGGCGCCATTGCGGCAGCGAGCGCGCGGCCGCAATGCCCGTCGGCCGCTCCATCAGCGCCGCCAGCGCCGGCGACCGGTTGCGCAGGTTCAGTAGCGGCGCGACGCGTGCGGCGAGCGATGCCCAGCGTGGCAGATAGGCGAGCAGCCGGTCGCGCAAGGGCACGCCGTGCTCGCGCTGCCATTGATACTGGAACTCGATCTTCATCCGCGCCATGTCGACACCGGTCGGGCATTCGCGGCGACAGCCTTTGCAGCCGACGCAAAGATCGAGCGCGTCGCGCACGGCGGTCGACGCGACGGACGGGCCGAGCGCACCCGACAGCGCGTGCCTCAGCGTGTTGGCGCGACCGCGCGTCAAATGGATCTCGTCGCGGGTTACGCGGTAGCTCGGGCACATCGTGCCGGCGTCGAACTTGCGGCAGTGGCCGTTGTTGTTGCACATCTCGACCGCCTTGGCGAACCCGTGCGCCGGATCGCCGCCGCTGCCGGGCGGACTCAGCGCGCCGGTACGCGGATCGTTCTGCACGTCCCACGCGGTCCAGTCGAGGCCCGTGTGCAGTGCGAGCGTCCGATGAGCGGGCGGAAACCGGAAGAGGCTCGCGTCGTCCATCCGCGAAGGGCGAACGATCTTGCCCGGGTTCATCACCCCTGCGGGATCGAACAGATCCTTGATCGCTTCGAACGCGCGTGTGAGTCGCGGTCCGAACTGCCACGCGACCCATTCGCTGCGCACGAGTCCGTCGCCGTGCTCGCCCGAGTACGCACCCTTGTATTCGCGGACGATCGCCGACGCCTCCTCGGCGATCGCGCGCATCTTCTGCGCGCCGTCGCGGCGCATGTCGAGGATCGGCCGCACATGGAGCGTTCCCACCGATGCATGGGCGTACCACGTGCCGCGCGTGCCGTGGCGGCGGAATATTTCGGTGAGGCGGTCGACGTATTCGGCGAGGTGCGCGAGCGGGACGGCGCAATCCTCGATGAACGACACCGGCTTGCCGTCGCCGCGCAGGCTCATCATGATATTGAGGCCCGCCTTCCGCACGTCCCACAACGACTTCTGCTCGGCGGCGAGCGGGACCTTGACCAGATGCCGCTCGAGCCCGTGGTTGGCCAGCACATCCTCGAGGTCGTCGAGCCTGCGCAGTGTCGCCGGCGCATCGTCGCCCGTGAACTCGACGAGCAGGATTGCGTCGGGCTCGCCCACCAGCGCACGCTCGATCACCGGACGGAACGACGGATTGCTACGCGCAAGGTCGATCATCGTCCGATCGACGAGCTCGACCGCGGAGGGCCCGAGTGCTACCAGCTCGCTCGTCGCGGCCATCGCCGCATGCAGCGAGCCGAAGTTGACGACGCCGAGCGCGCGGTGACGGGGCAGCGGCGCGAGCGACAATGTAAGCGTCCGCGTCCATGCGAGCGTGCCTTCGCTGCCGACGAGCAAGTGCGCGAGGTTGACGCTGCCGTCCGCCGTGTACGGGCGCTCGCTTTGCGGGTTGAACACGTCCGCGTTGTAGCCGCCCACACGCCGCATGACACGCGGCACGACGCGCGCGATCTCGTCGTGCTCGCGCTCGCCGATCGACCGCAGCGCCGCAACGAGCTCGCGCACTCGGGGCGGCGCGTCGTTCATGTCACGCTCCGGTCCGAACCGCGCTTCGGTCCCATCCGCGAGCCGGACATCCAGTGCAGCGACGTTGTGCACCATATTGCCGTAGTACAGCGAGCGCGAGCCGCACGAGTTGTTGCCGGCCATCCCGCCGAGCGTGGCCTGCGCCGACGTGCTGACGTCGACCGGGAACCACAGGCCGTGCTTGCGCAGCCAGCCGTTCAGTTCGTCGAGGACGATGCCCGGCTCGACGGTGACCGTTTGCGCGGATGCATCGAACGCCACCACGCGGTTCAGGTGCTTGCTGTGGTCGATGACGAGCCCGGCACCGACGGTTTGCCCGCATTGCGAGCTGCCGGCGCCACGCGCAATGATCGGCACCCCGAGTGCCGTGCAGACCTCGGTCGCAGCGCGCACGTCGTCGTCGCTCGCCGGGACGAGGATCGCGAGCGGCTGCACCTGGTAGATCGAGGCATCGGTCGCGTAGCGCGCGCACGACGCGGCGTCGGCCATGACGGCACCGGAGACGACTTTCGCCAGCCTAACGGCCACATCCTGGCCTGGCCTGTTGGCGTGGAAGACGAGCGGCTGGGGCGCGGGAGCGTTCATGGGGTCAAGGTGTGTACGCTAGCAGTCGCTGGCCGCGCACACCGGTGATAATGTACGACGGGCGAACGCAAGAGACCCGGACCAAAGCCAATTGACGTCTTAGGAGGAGCATCGCGATGAACACGTTCACGAGCAGGTGGGGCGCGCTGGCGATCATGCTGATGAGTGCGCCCGCGATTGCCTGGGAGCCGACGAAGCCCGTCGAGATCGTCGTCGCCGCCGGCGCCGGCGGCGCGTCTGACCAGATGGCGCGGATGATGCAGGCTGCGATCCAGAAGAACAAGCTGATGAACCAGCCGATGGTGGTGTCGCTGAAAGGCGGCGCGTCGGGCGCCGAAGCGCTGATGTACATGAAGTCCAGCGACGGCGACCCGAACAAGGTGCTGATCGCGTATTCACTGATCTACATGCTGCCGCTGGCGGCCAAGATCCCGTTCAACTGGCGCGATTTGACGCCCGTTTCGGTGATCGCGATGGACCAGTTCGTGCTGTGGGACAACACCACGCTGCCGTACAAGAACGTCAAGGAGTTCGTCGCGGCGGCGAAGACTGCGAATCCGCCGTTCAAGATGGGCGGCACGGGCTCGAAGCGGGAGGACCACGTCCTCACGGTCTTCATGGAAAAGAAGACCGGCGCGAAATTCGCGTACCTGCCGTACAAGTCGGGTGGCGAAGCCGCGACGCAACTCGTGGGCAATCACACGGCGGCGAACGTGAACAACCCGTCCGAGAACCTCGAAGTGTGGCGGGCGGGGCAAGTTCGCGCGCTCTGCGTGTTCGACAAGGAACGGATCGCGTACAAGACGAAGGTGACCGACACGATGTCGTGGAACGATATCCCGACCTGCAAGGAAGAGGGTCTCGACATGCAGTACCTGATGCTCCGCGCGATGTTCCTGCCGGGCAAGATGACACCGGAACAGACGGCCTTCTACGTCGACCTGTTCAAGAAGGTCACGCAGACGCCCGAATACAAGGAATACATGGAGAAGCAGGCGCTGAAACCCGTGTTCCTGACCGGCAAGGAGATGCTGTCGTTCCTCGAGGAGGACGATACGCTCAACAAGAACCTGATGATCGAAGCGGACTTCGTCGCCCAGTAGCGGCGCGTGCCGTCGTCTCGACGCGCTCTTTCCCGACCGGGGAAGGGCGCGCACGTCCTTTCCTTGCGCGACGCTGATGGCAGCCATTGAATCCGAGATCGTCGTCGACGACCCGGACGCGCCTTCCGGCACGTCGGCGCCGGTGACGAGCACTCGCAGCGTCGAGGCGGTCGTCTACGTCGTGCTGCTGGCGCTCGCGCTGCTGCTCGGGTTCGACAACTGGCGCAGCGGCATGGGCTGGGCGAAGGACGGCCCGCAGAGCGGCTACATGCCGTTCTACCTGTGCGTGATCCTCGCCGGCGCGTCGCTGTGGGGCCTTGCGCGGATCGTCGTCCTGCGCAGGGTCTCGTCGAAGCCGTTTGTCACCCGTGACCAGCTGCGGCGCGTCCTGCAGGTATTCGTGCCGACATTCGTATTCGTCGCACTCGTGCAGGTTCTCGGCATCTACGTCGCAAGCCTGCTGCTGGTCGCAGGCTTCATGCGGTTCATCGGACGGATCGCGTGGTGGAAGTCGCTGCTGACGAGCGTGGTGTTCGCGCTGATCATGTTCGTGACGTTCGAGATCGCTTTCGACGTCATCATGCCGAAAGGCCCGATCGAAGCGCTGTTCGGCTTCTAGGCCCTAGATCGCGCCCGAATGGAGGCCGTCACACTGCTGTTGCATGGCTTTGCCGTCCTGCTGACGTGGAAGACGCTCGCGCTGATGCTGGTCGGACTGCTGCTTGGCATCTTCGTCGGCGTGCTGCCGGGCCTTGGCGGACCGAACGGCGTCGCGATCCTGCTGCCGCTGACGTTCACGATGGATCCGACGTCGGCGATCGTCATGCTGTCGTGCATCTACTGGGGCGCGCTGTTCGGCGGTGCGATCACGTCGATCCTGTTCAACATTCCCGGCGAGGCCTGGTCGGTTGCGACGACGTTCGACGGTTATCCGATGGCTCAGCAGGGAAAGGCCGCCGAGGCGCTGACCGCGGCCTTCACGTCGTCGTTCATCGGCTCGTTCGTCGCCGTCGTGCTGATCACGTTTCTCGCGCCCCGCATCGCGTCGTTCGCCTTGCGCTTCGGGCCGCCCGAGTTCTTCGCCGTCTACCTGCTGACGTTCTGCTCGTTCGTGGGCCTCGGCCGCGAGGAGAAGCACAAGACGGTCATCTCGATGGCGCTCGGGCTGCTGCTCGCTGCCGTCGGGATGGACACGGTATCGGGCAGGCTCCGGATGACGTTCGGCTTCGACCCGCTGCTGCGCGGCGTCAACTTTCTCGTCGCCGTCATCGGCCTTTTCGGCATCAGCGAGATCCTGCTGACGATGGAGGAGCGGCTGGCACTTCGCGGCCACGCGGCGGCGATCAGCCTGCGCGTTGTGCTGAAGGTGTGGCGCGAGTTGCCGCGCTACTGGGTGACGCTGGTGCGGTCGTCGGCGATCGGGTGCTGGCTCGGCATCACGCCGGGCGGCGCGATTGCGGCATCGTTCATGGGCTACAACCTCGCCAAGCGATTCTCGAAGAATCCCGAGACGTTCGGTCATGGCCGCATCGAAGGCGTGTTCGCGCCGGAGACCGCCGCGCATGCATCGGGGACGTCGGCACTGCTGCCGATGCTGGCGCTCGGAATACCCGGCTCGGGAACGGCGGCGATCCTGCTCGGCGGTCTGATGGTGTGGGGCTTGAACCCCGGTCCGCTGCTGTTCGTCGAGCACAAGGATTTCGTGTGGGGGTTGATCGCATCGATGTACCTCGGCAACGTAGTCGGCCTGATCATTGTGCTGACCACCGTGCCGATCTTCGCGTCGATCCTGCGCATTCCGTTCGCCGCGGTGGCGCCGATGATCGTCGTGTCATGCGCGATCGGCGCGTTCGCGATCCAGAATGCGATGTTCGACGTGTGGCTGATGCTGCTCTTCGGCGTCGTCGGTTACGTGTTCAAGAAGATCGGCGTTCCGCTGGCGCCTCTTACGCTAGCGCTCGTCCTTGGCAATCGCAGCGAGGACGCGTTCCGGCTGTCGATGATCGGTGCCGGCGGTGATCTCGGCGTGTTCTGGTCGAACGGTCTCGTCGGCTCGATCACCACGCTCGCGTTGCTGCTGCTGTTCTGGCCGCTGCTGTCTCGGCTTTTCGAAACGGCCGGCCGCATCCTTCGGCGGGCGCCCGCGTCGTGATGCCGACGTTGATCGACGTGCAGTCGGCAGGTCCGATCGCGACGGTCGTCCTCGATCGGCCCGACAAGCTCAACGCGCTGACGAAAGGCATGTGGCAGGCACTCGGCGATGCAATCCGACGGTTGTCGGCCGACGGTGAACTGCGGTGCATCGTCGTTCGCGGCGCGGGCGAGCGCGCATTTTCACCCGGCAACGACATCGCGGAGTTTGCGCTCGAGCGCGCGAACTCGGCGCAGGCGCGCGCGTACGGCGCGGTGATGCACGCGACGCTGCGCGCACTTGCTGACTGTCCGGTGCCGCTGGTCGCGCAGATCCATGGCATTTGCGTGGGCGGCGGCCTCGAGATCGCCGCGATGTGCGACTTGCGGATCTGCGGCGCGTCGAGCCGCTTCGGAGCACCCGTCAAGAGCCTCGGTCTGGTGATGGCGCACGCCGAGTTGGCGGCGCTCGTGCGCCTCGTCGGTACCGATGCCGCGCTCGAGATCCTGCTCGAGGGTCGCATCTTCGACGCCGCGGAGGCGATGTCCAAGGGACTCGTTACCCGGGTCGTCCCGGATGCGGACGTGGCGGGCGAAGTCGCGGCAGCGGCCACGCGCATTGCCGAAGGTGCGCCCCTTGTCGCCCGCTGGCACAAGAAATTCGCGCGCCGGCTGGCCGATCCGGCGCCACTTTCGGCAGGCGAGGCGGACGAGGGTTTCGCATGCTTCGACACCGACGACTTTCGAGTCGGTTATGCGGCGTTTCTCGCGAAGCGGAAGCCCGAGTTCACCGGCAAGTGAGCGCCGCACCCGATGCTCGATGCGATGACTGAAGCAACGCACGGTTCCGAGCATCCCGGCCCGCTGCGCGGAATGCGCGTGCTCGAGCTCGCGCAGATCATGGCGGGGCCCACGTGCGGCATGCTGCTGGCCGACATGGGCGCAGATGTCGTCAAGGTCGAGAAGCTCCCCGGCGGCGACGACTCGCGCGGCTATCGCGAACCGCGAGTGAACGGCGTGTCCGCCCCGTTCATGATGCTGAATCGCAACAAGCGCGGCATCGCGATCGACCTGAAGCAGCCAGCGGGCCGCGACGTGCTGTTGCGGATGGTGCGCAACGCCGACGTGCTGACCGAGAACTATCGCCGCGGAACACTGGAGAAGCTCGGCCTCGGCTACGACGTGCTTGCGGCGGCCAACCCGGGGTTGATCTACTGCGCGATATCCGGCTACGGGCGCGACGGTCCCTATGGCGACAAGGGCGGGTTCGACCTGATCGCGCAGGGCTTCGCAGGCCTGATGGCGATCACCGGGGAACCGGGCGGGCCGCCGGTCAAGACGGGCAGTCCGGTGGCGGACATCAATGCCGGAATCCTCGCGACCGTCGGCATCCTGGCCGCGTACGTCCACAAGCAGCGGACCGGGCAGGGGCAGGTCGTCGACACGTCGCTGATGGAAGCCGCGCTGCAGCAGACGTACTGGCAGGCGGCAATCCACTTCGCCACCGGGGTGTCGCCGGGCCCGACCGGTTCTGCGCATCTGCTGACGGCGCCCTACCAGGCGTTTGCCGCCAGCGACGGCTGGCTCAACATCGGCGGCGCGAACCAGGCGAACTGGGAGCGTATCGCCGACGTGCTGGGCCATCCGGAATGGCGCGACGACGTCCGTTTCGCCAGCAATTCGGCGCGCATGGAAAATCGGGACACGCTGGTGGCGCTGATGAACGCGATTCTCGGCGCCCGTACGCGAGCAGAATGGATCGACGCCTTCGAGCAGGCGGGCGTGCCGGTCGGCGCCGTGCAGTCGATCGGCGAGGCGTTGGCGCATCCGCAAACGCTGGCGCGGGGAATGGTGGTAGAAAATACACACCCGCAGGCAGGCGCGACGAAGACGCTTGGATGTCCGATCCATTTTTCGGCGACGCCGACACGCGTCAGCCGTGCCGCGCCGATGCTCGGCGAGCATACGCGCGAGCTGCTGCGTGAATACGGTTACTCCGCAACGGAGATCGCTTCGCTCGAAGCAAAGCGCGTTGTCGAATCGATCAATGCGGTGGCTTTCGGCCCGGTTTCCGGCGGGGCGTAAATAGCGAACGCACCCGCCATCAGTGTCGAGCGCGTGTGGGCGATAATGGACTTCATTGTGAGGTTCCTTTTATTTATCGAGCATCTCCCGGCACCTTGCCGTGCGGGTCAAAAGAAGTATCTATAAACAATGACTTGTAGTGCGTCGTAACGCGAGTTGAAGTCATTCAAATTGCCAACGCGCTGTTCAGTCCAGGCCTGAAAGTGCACTTCTGAATTGACGACTCCCAATGGAACTTTCACCCGTTCAGCGACGAATTCGCGATTTCTATTTCAAGGACGGGCTTGGGGCTGGATCCGACGTCACCCATGTCCATCGCGCGGCTCTCGTGCCCGAACAGCAGTTGTTCTCGCTCGCCCACCTTCGGCGGCATTTGAACGACCCGCTGCTCGATCTCGATTACCTGAACCTCTTCCAGGCCGGCAAGCCGGTCGACCTTTCGCCGGCACGCCTGTACAAGCTCGTGCAGAAACGCAAGATCGCGTTCGTCGACAAGCGCGTGCTGCAGGCACATCTCGAGAATGGCGCCGCGTGCGTGCTCGAAGGGCTCGACATCCTCGAGCCGGAGATCAATGCGCTCGCGACGGCACTCGACCGCGGCCAGACAGCGACTTTCTGCAACGCGACGGCGTTCTTTTCGCAGCAAGGCAACGAAGCCTATCGCGGCCATGTCGACACCGACGACGTGCTCGTCATCCACATGGCGGGCGAGAAGCGCTGGAGCCTGCATCGACGGCAAGCGCCGCGGCGGGTGAACCTTGCCGATCTCGAACCCGCGCAGATGGGTCCGGTCGAAGCGGAGGTCGTCATGCGGCCCGGCGACCTCATGTATCTGCGCAACTACGTGCCGCACCGCGTCGCCACGCTGTCGCCCTATTCGCTGCACGTCTCGTTCGACCTGTGCAATCGGCAGGCGAGCATCGAGGCCGCGCTGCAGCTGCTGCTGCGGCATTACGATCGCGATTCGAGCCCGCGGGCAACACCTCCGCTTGCGGACCTCGACAAGCTCCACAAGTTGAGCCGCAGTCCTGCGTATGCGGCGGATCTGGCGAACGTGCAGGCCGGCGAGGATGCCGGCCACGCGGAATTCCGCGCACTGCTCGCCAGCAACCGGGTCACGTTCCTCGATCGTCTGCTGCAGGCGGATCGCGCGCCGGCGACGACGGGTCCGGCTGCAACCGATAGACGCACTTGATACCGTCCCAGTTCGGGTTGATCGTCGCGAGGTCGATTTCGAAGACCGGCTCGAGATCGGTGCCGAACGACGCGACCTTGTTGACGCGGATGTAGTGGCCTTCAGGGGCTTCGGCCAGCGTCATCGCGTGACGCGCCAGATAGTCGGCGAACGGCATCAGCGTTGCACCTTTCCAGATCTCGACAAGCCGCGCATATTCCGGCGGCAATCCCGGCTTGAGCTCATCCGCGTCGATCTTCGCCAGGCCATCACCTCCCAGCACCCGAATCGTCTCCCGTAACACGTCGATCTTGCGGCCGAAGTACAGCCACGCAACCTGGCTGTAGACGACGTCGAAATAGCCGTCGGCGAACGGCAGTCCGTCTGCGATGTCGCCGTACGCGATTGTCGGCAGTTCGCGCGCGCCGTCCGGCACTGCGTCGAAGATGCGCCGGTCGGCGGCGTTGCGCGCCAGGATGTCGGCGTTGCCGTCGTCGTAGACGCGGTTCATCCCGTGCAATTCGACGCGCGTTCCGTACCGCGCGCGCAGCTCGAGGAGCGCCGTACCGTAGCCGCAGCCGAGTTCCAGGATCCGCACGATGTCGCCTCGCGCAAGGCGCGCGTCGATTTCCGCCGTAACGCCTGCGACACGCAGGTCCACGTCGTGCAGCCCGCGCGCACGATGTGCGAGCTTGGCGCGATAGTGGGCGTCGCGGACCATTGCCGATCGTGCCGCGTGTCAGCGCGGCACAGGCGCCGCGCGCGGCGGGTCGCTAGCCGCAGCCGTTCGGTCCGCGGCCGCGAGCAGCGCCGTCAGCGTCGCCGGATCGGCGATCGCATGGTAGGTCACCGGCTCGCTGCGGCCCCGCACCGTCACCGTGTGCTCCGGAAAACGCGACAGATCCACAGCGGCCGCGCGCGCGCATGCCGACGACACTACGAGCGTGCAGCGCCGGCGCTTCGTTTCGGCCTCGAGGCGGGAGGCGACGTTGACCGTGTCGCCGAGTGCCGATAACAGCGGCGTCGCCGGCGGCCCCATCGTGCCGACGATCGCGTCGCCGGCGTGGATGCCGATGCCCGCGCGCAATGGCTGGCCGAGGTCGTGGGCAAACGCGGCGTTCATCTGCGCGAGCCGCGCGGCGATTGCGATGGCGCCGCGGATCGCGTCGCGGCAACCCTGCGCGAGATCGGTTTCGGTGCCGTAGAGCGCCATCAGGCCATCGCCGTTGAACGTCGAATAGTAGCCACCCGTTTCGCGCAGCGCTTCGGCGAGCTCCGCAAAGAAGCGGTTCAGAATGAAGAACACGTCGTAGGGCATGCGCTGCTCCCCGAGCCGGCTCGATTCGCGGAGATCGACGAACATGACGGCCACGGAGCGCTCGCGCCCCGGCAGCCGGCGCGCGTCGAGGTCCGCCGGCCCGACGTTAGGCGGAACGAGCGGGGTGATCCGTACGTCGCCCGTCGGCCGCAGCTGGCAGGCGAGACGCACGTTCTCGCCGGCGTTGATTCGCCGTAGCGCGTCCGCTTCCAGTGGTTCCGGCGGCGGCAACGGACTCGTGCTGTGCTCGATGCGCACGCGGCACGTCGTACAGCGTGCACGACCCCCGCACACCGAGGCGTGCGGGATTCCGGCGGCGCGCAGCGCCTCGAGAAGCGAGTGACCGACGGGTGCGGTGATCAGCCGACCATTCGAATGACGGATCGAATAGGTTTCGCCGCGCACGCTGACGAGTTGCCGCGCACTGCGTGCCAGCAGCACGAGGGCCAGCAGCCCGGCATAGATCTCATATGCCTTGCGCTCGCGCGAGGCGAGGCGCGCACGCGCGCGCGCTTCGTCTTCGCGGGACAGCGGCGAGGCCGTTGTGCTCGGACCGTAGCCTTGCGTAACCGTCTCTTCGCCGACGGCCGCGAGTTCCCGCAGCTCGATGCCGGCGCCCCAGAACCCGAGCAGCGCGAGCAGCGGCACGACGACGGCGACCGGGTAGAACACGCGCAGCGCGTGGCGGTAGCGGCTGCGCAACCGCAGCCAGTAGTGGAGCCCGATCAGCAGATGGATCCAGACGATGACCACGAGCAACGGTTGCCGGACCATCGCCATCGGGCTCGCCCAGATGCTCGCAACGACGGTGTGATACGTCGGATTCGTTTCCAGCAGGGCCTGGGCGACGCGCGTGCCGAAGACGTGCGGAATCAGCAGCAGCGGCACCGCCAGCCCGAAGACCAGTTGGGCGAGCTCCCATGTCGGCATCCGCAGCGTCTTGCGTACCCACAGCGCGTAGAGCCCGAGCAGCGCGTGGACGATCAGCGAGCCGTAGAGCACCACCGTGCCCGGCACGCTCTGCCAGACCGGCGCCAGCACTTCCAGCAGCCCGTCTTGGGCGTCGATCGAGATGACGCCGAGCGCGTGGTTGAAGAGATGCGTCGCGATGTAGACGGCGAGTACGAGGCCCGTGACGTTGCGGAGCATCCGGACGATGCCGCGGGACGAAGGCCGACCGCCTGGAGCGGATGGAGCGTAAGCGGTGCGCACAGGGCCGATTGTCGGCTATCCTACGGGCGGCGCGCCATCGGAGCCTGCTTGTCTGCAGCGAAGACGCAGCGTGGAGCCCCCGCGCACCAGTCGTTGCATGTGGGTCCGAACGGCGCCGGGCAACGGCGCCGCAGGCGATTCGAGACAGGGGAACTCGTGGAACGACTCGACAACGCACGAATCCTTATCTACAGCCACGACAGCTTCGGCCTCGGCCACTTGCGCCGCTGCCGGGCGATCGCACACGCTATTGTCGACCGGTTCAAGGGCGTGTCGGTGCTGATCCTGTCGGGCTCACCGATCATCGGCAGCTTTGATTTCCTGCCACGCGTGGATTTCGTGCGGATTCCCGGCGTGGTCAAGCTGCATAACGGCGAGTACCAGTCGCTCGGGCTGCACATCGACCTCGACCAGACAATGGCCATCCGCGCGGCGATCATCAAGCAGACCGCCGAAAGCTTTCGTCCGGATCTCTTCCTGGTCGACAAGGAGCCGCTCGGGCTCAAGGGCGAGGTCCTGCCGACGCTGAACCTGCTGAAATCGCGAGGCACGACGCTCGTGCTGGGCCTGCGCGACATCATGGACGAGCCGGCGCTGCTGCTGCGCGAGTGGAAGCGCAAGAAGGTGTTGCCGGCGCTTGAACACCTATACGACGAAATCTGGGTCTATGGGCTGGCCGACTTCGCCGATCCGCTGCAGGGTGTTGCATGCCCGGCGGCCGTGCGGTCGAAGATGATCTATACGGGCTACCTGCGCCGCGCGGTGCCGCACCTGAAGACCACCGAGCCGCCGGTACGCCGCCCGCCGTACGTGCTGGTAACCGTCGGCGGCGGCGACGACGGCATGGCGGTGCTGGATTGGGTGCTGGCCGCGTACGAGCACGATCGGCGCATCCCGCTCGGCGCGGTCATCGTCACCGGCCCGTTCATGGCACCGGAGCAGCAGCGGTACTTCCGCGAGCGCGCCGAGCGGATGAAGCGCATCGAGGTGCTGACCTTCGACGCGCACCTGGAACTGCTGATGGAGCGCGCCGTCGGCGTCGTCGCGATGGCGGGCTACAACACGTTCTGCGAGATCCTTTCGCTGGACAAGCGCGCGATCCTCGTTCCGCGCGTACTGCCGCGCCGCGAGCAAGTCATGCGCGCCGAGCGTGCGGCGTCGCTCGAACTCGCGTACATGCTCGATCCCGAGGGTCCGCACGAGCCCGAGATCATGACGACCGCGTTGCGCAATCTGCTGGATCAGCCGCTGCCATCCACGCGGCGCGCAGCCGAGATGCTGAACGGGCTGTCCGTCATCACCGACCTCGTGGCCGACCGCGTCGGCCGCCCGGTTCGCCGGCGGGTGGTCGCTGCGCAGCGCTGACGCCCCCGCGGCACTCGCCACGCGGCCGCAGGCGATGCAACGTGTGCTCGTCTACGTCCAGCACCTGCTGGGCATCGGTCACCTGATGCGGGCACGGCTCATCGCCGAGGCGCTCGCTTCCCGCGGATTCGATACGCATCTCGTGAGCGGCGGCATGCCGATCGGCGGGCGGATGCCCAATGGCGTGCGCGTCGTGCAGCTGCCGCCGGTCCGCGTGTCCGATGCGAGCTTCACGCCGCTTCGCGATGGCGAGTTCAACCCGATCGACGACGCATTCCGCGCCCGGCGGCGCGACCTGCTGCTCGACGCATATGCCGACGCGCGGCCGGACGCTGTCGTGTTCGAGACGTTTCCGTTCGGCCGCCGCTCGCTGCGCTTCGAGCTCTTTCCCCTGCTCGAGCGCATCGACGCGTCGCGGCCGCGGCCGCTTATCATCGGGTCGATCCGGGAGATCCTGCAAGTGCAGCAGAGACCTGAGCGCGAGCGAGAGATGCTCGGCTGGGCCGCGCGCTGGTTCGACGCGATCTTCGTGCACGGCGACCGGCGCTTCGCACGCTTCGAGGACACGTTCTCGTTTGCCGACGAGCTCGTCCCGCCGGTTCATTACACCGGTTTCGTGTTCTCCGACGGCTCGCGTCCGCGCGACGTCGATGTACAGGGGAGCGGACGCGACGAAGTCGTCGTCTCCGCCGGCGGCGGCGGCGTGGGCATCGAACTGCTCGCAACGGCCCTGGCGGCGCAGCGGCACTCTCGCTTCGGGACCCTCACGTGGCGCGTGCTCGCGGGACCCAATATCCCCGAAGCGGGCATGCAGCGGCTGCGCGATCTCGCCGGGCCGCGCGCGATCGTCGAGCGGTCGCGCGTCGACTTCGGCAGCCTGCTGCAGCGCGCGTTCGTTTCCGTATCGCAGGCGGGCTACAACACGACGCTGGACGTGATGGCGAGCGGCGCGCGGCCGGTGCTCGTACCGTTCACCGGCAACGGCGAGACCGAGCAGCGCGCGCGTGGCGAGCGGCTGCGCGAATTCGGTCTTGCGGTCGTCGCCGAGGATCGAACGCTGACGCCGGAATCGCTCGCTCGCGCCGTGGACGACGCGGGAACGCGGACGAGCTTCGGCCGTTTCGACTTCGACAGCGATGGCGCCGCGCGCACCGCCGTTCTGCTTGCCGAGTTGCTCGCGGCCAGGGCGGCCGCGAAAGCGCTCGCATGAGCGCCGCAGAGCCACCTCGAGGCGCGAATTCCGCCCCCGACGGGGGCAGCACGGCGGCGAAGCCGCCTGAGTGGGGGGCCGATGCAACCGGCTGGGATGCGCTTGATCGCGAGCTCGGCGCGTGGCGGGCGACGGGTCGGCGTGCAACGCTCTGGTGGCGCGACGACGACGCCTGCAGCGATTCGCCGGCGCTGCAAACGCTGCTCGGCATCGCACGCCGCAACGACGTTCCGGTTGCGGTCGCCGCGATCCCGGCGACAACGGACGCGACCCTCTTCGACGCAATCGCGCCGATCGATCAGGCAACGATCCTCCAGCACGGCTATGCGCACGCGAACCACGAACCGCACGGCGAGCGCGCCGCGGAGCTCGGCAGCCAGCGCGCGGTTGCAACGCGCATCGACGAGCTCGCCGAGGGTCGCACCGCGTTGCTGCGCCGCTTCGGCAACCGCTTCGCCGCGGTGCTCGTTCCGCCCTGGAACCGCGTTTGCCTCGATCTCGTCCCCGCATTGCCGGCGGCAGGACTGCACGGCCTGTCGTGCTTCGGTCCGCGCAGCGTCGCGACGCCGTGCGCGGGCCTGGTCCAGGTCAATACGCATGTCGACCTGATCGCATGGAAGCGCGGACGCGCATTCATCGGCGTCGACAGTGCAATCGAGCGCCTCGTCGCGCACCTGTCCGCGCGACGGATCGGCCGCGTCGACGCAGTGGAGGCGACCGGCGTGCTGACGCATCATCTGACGTTCGATCCGGCGGCGTGGGACTTCGTCGACGCGCTTTGCGCGCGCACCCGCGGCCACGCGGGCGCGACGTGGGTCGATGTCCGCGCGCTGTTCGAAGGTTCGAAAGTCGTCGCTACTTGAAGCCGATCTGCATGAAGCGAACGTAGCGGCGCATCTGTTTCTGGCCGGTGAACTGCACGGTGGAAAGCGGCGCCTGTGCGCGGAAGGCCGCGAGGTCGGGCACGCAGTTCACGTGCTCTCGGACCGCGAAGTAGTCGTTCGACTGCATGACCAGTCTCTGGCCCGGCGCTATCCGCGCATACCAGCGATCGAATTCCGCCAGATGCTCGCAGCTCGTGTTGATGACGAGATCGGCGGGTCCCGCAGCACCCGCGGGCGCCGCGTAGTCGATGTCGAGCATGTCGGCGGTAACGGCGTCGAAGCGACCTCTGCGCACATGCGTCGCGTTGAGCGCGAGCGCGATCGGGGCGCAACTCGGATCGATGTCCACGCTGACCACGCCGTCGATCGCGAAGCGGCGGTCGTGCAGCAGCACGGCACCAAGCGCGCCAACCCAGCCGCCGAGGATCAGCACACGGCCGAGCCGCGACCCGCCGGCCTCGAACAGCGCGTCCGCGAGCCACCGCTTGCTCGCCATCTGGTTCTTGTTGAGCGCGACGCCGACCTCCGGCGCCTGGTACCGTGTGATCGTGTCGAGGACGTCGCGGTAGAACGCACTGTCGGCGTGGACGGCGATGCCTTCCAGGATGTCGCGATAGAAGTCGTCGTCGAACGTCGTCACGTCGTGCCCTTTCGCCGCCCGCGGCCATGCCGTATTCTGTCGCAGGCGACATGGATCGCGGCATCGGTGCGCGGAAGCTGCGCGCGCTCCGGCAGGCAGGGGAGGCGTTGCGTGGATGTCTCGGAAGAAGCGGAGCTGCTGCAGAAAGTACCGCTGTTCAGCGGCCTTTCGGCATCGGAACGCAAGCTGCTGGCATTTACGAGCCAGCTGCAGAAGTTCGCGCCGGGCGAGCCGCTGATGTCCGTCGGCGACGTCGCGGACTGCGCGTACGTCATCCTCGAAGGCGACGTCGAGGTGTTCGCGACGACCAGCGCAGGCGAGTTCGTCGTCGCCGTGCTCGGCCCATCGATGATCGTGGGCGAGATTGGTGTACTCATCGATGCGCCGCGGACGGCGACGGTGCGTGCAAAGGGCGCCGTCAAGGTCCTGCGCGTGTCGCCCGACGTGTTCCTGCGGCTGGCGTCGGGCAAGCCCGATCGAGCGCTGCACGTGATGCGCGAGCTCTCGGAGCACATTCGCAACGATCTCAACACGATGCGCTCGCTCAGGGAAGAGTTGCAGAAGGCGCGCGCGGCGGCGGGCAAGGCGGCTCCCCAGTAGCGTCGGTGTGGAGCGGCGTCGCCAGCGCGACGTTGCACTCGGCAACGACAAGCATGGGTCCCGGTGCGACCGTGAAGCGGTGCAACGTCGCGGGCCGCAGCCGGATCGGGGACTTGCCAATCATGTCCCAGCCGGTCGCCAGTGCGACGAGCGCTCCCAGCACGCCATTGTGCGTCACGCAGACGAGCGGCTGCGTCGACTTCGCGACCGATTCGAGCCAGCGCGCGACGCGCAAGACGACGTCGCGCGGGCTTTCGCCGCCCGGCGGACGGAAGTCGAGTCCGCGCGCGGCGTTGCGGGTGAATTCGTCGCCGAAGCGCTCCCGCAGTTCGTCGTGCGTGTACCCTTCCCACGCGCCCCAGTCCATTTCGGTCAGCGCCGGCGCGAGTGCGGGCGGTGTGCCCGATAGCTGCAGCGCAGTCTCGACGGCGCGCGACAGCGGACTCGATATCCACTGCGCGCCATGCGCCACGGCGGCGGGAATCGTCCACGCCGCGATTTCACGGCGTCCGGCGACACTGAGTGGGGCGTCAAAGCGTCCCTGCATGCGCCCTAGCGCGTTCCACTCGGTCGGGCCGTGACGCAGGAAGGCGACGTTCATGACGTGCGCGTCGCTTCCAACGGGTGGCGTGCCTGTACGACGCGGCGCAGGATCGCGTCGAGCGCGGCGGCAGCCACGGGCACGTCGTGGCGCGCCCGCACGTGTGCGGCTGCAGCGGCCCCCATCCGCTGGCGCAACGACGGATCGTTCGCCAGGCGTCGGATGGCAGCAGCGAATGCGGGCGGGTCCTCCCTGGGTACCAGCACGCCGGTCCGCCCCGCGTCGACGACGGCGGCAACACCCGGCGAATCGCCGCCGATCACCGGCAGGCCGCACGCCTGCGCTTCGACGAATACGAGGCCGATCGCCTCGCCGATTGCCGGCCACACCAGTACGTCGCTGTCACGAAGCAGCGCTGCGATCGCCGGACCTGCGCGTTCGCCGACGAACGACACGCGATCGCGAACCGGACCAAACGCGTCCTCGACGTCCCGCCGCGCCGGCCCGTCGCCGACAATGCGCAGCGACCACCGCACGTCAGGCAGCTGTGCCAGCGCCGCTGCCAACGCACGGTACGACGCGAGCTTCGCGCCATCGCGCATCATCGCAACGGCGATCAGCCGCACGCTGCAATCGTCGCGCGCACTGCTGCGCACGGTGTCGAGGCCGGCGGTGAATGCCGCGGCATCGACGAACGGCGCGAGCACGTCCACGGGCACGCTGCTCTCGCGCGCGCGTCGCACTTCCGGCAGGTCGCGCGGATTGACGCAGATGATCGTGTCCGCACCGCGGATCGCGTCGACGGCGAGCGCATGGCCGCTCGACCATGGACCGTCGCGCTCTCTCGGCGTGATCGACGCTTCGACGGCGACATAGGGAATGCACAGCGCACGGCTCACGAGCGGGCCGATGACGTCCGGCGCCTTGTGATAGACGTGGTAGGTGAGCCACACGTCGGGCGGTGGGGCTTCGCGCCAGCGCCGCACCAGACGCGCGGCGATCCGCGCGCCGATTCGCCGCAGGCGCGCCTGGCGCTGCGCGTCGCCGTACGCGTCGAAGCTGCGCAGATGCGACGCGATCAGCGTGTCGTGTCCGGCATGGTTGAGGGCGCGCAGCAGCGAGCGCGCGATTTGCCGGTCGCCGGAAGGCACCGGATGATCGGGTGATTTGAGTGGCGCGTGGAACGCGATTTTCATCGTGGCGCGAGGCTTGCGGCGAAGCGTCCCGCGAGGTGGTCCGCACCCGCGTGCAGCGAGAACTGCGTCGTCGTACGCGTCATCCCGGCGCTTGCCAGCGCACGCCGTAGCGACGGGTCGGCGATGAGCCGCGCGAGCGCCTCGGCAAGTGCGGCGGGCGAGCGGGGCTCGACCAATACGCCGGTGACACCATCGACGATCAGCTCCGGAATGCCGGAAACCTGTGTCGATACGCAGGCAACGCGCTGGCTTTGCGCTTCGAGCAGCACGTTGGGCAGGCCGTCGCGATCGCCGTCGTCGCTGACGCGCGACGCCAGCACGAAGACATCGGCGGCGCGATAGGCGGCCAGCACGCCGCCGTGCGCCTGCGCGCCGCGCCATTCGACCCGATCGGCGATGCCCAGCGAGCGTGCGAGCGCATCGAGCTTCGCGAGCAGCGGGCCGGCGCCGATGTGCGCCAGACGCCAGTGCAATTCGCGCGGCAGCAGCGCGAGCGCGTGCAGGAGGTCGTCGAGTCCCTTCTTGTCGACGGCGCGGCCGATCGTCAGCAGCGACACCGGACGCGCCGAATCCGCGCCATCGCGGGTATCCGGCGTGGTGGCCGGGGCGGGGAAGCGCGTGGTGTCGATACCGTGATAGACGAGGTCCACCGCGGCCGCATCGCCTGCGAGGTCACGCAGATGATCGGCGTTGACCGCCGTGCACGTGGCCGTCCAGGCGCACGTTGCGAGCTTCTCGCGCTTTTCCCAATCGGGAATCGTCCAGATGTCCTTCGCATGTGCCGAGCAACTCCAGGGCAGGCCGCGAATCAGCGCGGCATAGCGCGTGACCGACGCCGGCGTGTGCAGGAAATGCGCGTGCAAGTGCGCGATGTTCGGCGGTAGCTCGGCGGCCAGCACCAGCGCCTGCCCGAACCTCCGGACGCGGTTGCGAGTGAAATCGCGGCGCAGATCGCGCCACCAGATCTCGCGCGCCGTGCGGTAGCCGGGTCGCCGCCGCACGTGGCGCCATGCGCGCCAGACGCGGCGCACGTCGTCGTGCAGGTACTCCGGGAGGTAGGTCACCGGCGCCTTGATGTCGACGTGCAGCGGGTGTGTCGCCGCATCGGTCGGCCGGCGCAGCGAGTACAGCGCCAGCGACAGCCCGCGGCGCTCGAGCGCGAGCAACTCCTGCGCAATGAACGTCTCCGACAATCGCGGATAGCCCTTGAGCACGACGGCGATCGTGCCGGCGCCGCGTGCGCCGCTCATCGGTGGCGACGCATGGCGCGACGACTTGGAGGTGGGGCGCTCATGCGATCGGCGGCTTATCCGCGCGGTATTCTGGCATCGGCAAATGCTACCATCGGCGCGCCGTCTTTCCGGGGCCCTGTGACGGGTCCGCACTCGTCGATTCGGGAGCGCCATTCCGACGCTTCACCTGCAGGGCATGGACCGGTCACTTTTCCGTTACATTTTCCGCCACACGTGGCGCGACCAGGTATTCCTGCTCGTGCTGACGTGCATCAGCTTCCCGCTGATCTACATCAATCTCGAGCTGCCGAAGCGGATCGTCAACAACGCGATCCAGGGCAAGAACCTTCCGGCGACGTTCCTCGGGTTCCCGGTCACGCAGATCTCCTACCTGATGGCGCTGTCGCTGCTGCTGTTGCTGCTCATCACCATCAACGGCGGTCTCAAGTACTGGATCAACGTCTATTCCGGTGTCGTCGGCGAGCGGACGTTGCGGCGGATGCGCCACGACCTGTACCAACAGGTGCTGCGCTTTCCGCTGCCACAGTTCAAGACGATGTCGGCGGGCGAGATCATTCCGATGATCGTCGCGGAGACGGAACCGGTCGGCGGCTTTATCGGCGAAGCGGTCGTGACCCCGATCTTCCAGGGTGGCCTGCTCGTGACCTACATGGTCTTCATTTTCAACCAGGACGTCTGGCTCGGCCTTGCGGCGATCGCGCTCTACCCGCCGCAGATCTACCTCATTCCAAAGCTGCAGCGGACGATCAACCTGCTGTCGAAGGATCGCGTGCAGACGGCGCGCCAGCTGTCCGATCGCATCGGCGAATCGGTCGCGGGCTTCGCGGAGATCCGCGGCAACGACACGCTGCAGCTCGAGCGCGCCGACATCAGCCACCGGCTGGGCAAGATCTACGCGATCCGCTACGACATCTACAAGCGCAAGTTCTTCGTCAAGTTCCTGAACAATTTCCTGGCGCAGATCACGCCGTTCTTCTTCTACTCCGTCGGCGGCTACCTGGTGATCAAGGGCAGCCTTTCGCTCGGCGCGCTTGTCGCCGTGCTCGCGGCGTACAAGGACATCCTGAATCCGTGGAAGGAGCTGCTGACGTGGTACTCGACGAAGGAGGACGTGCGGATCAAGCACGAGCAGATCGTGTCGCAATTCGAGCCGCCCGGCATGATCGATCCGAAGCTTCTCGACGATCCGCCCGCGACGGTGCCGCCGCTCGCGGGCGACATCGCCGCGACGGCGCTCACGTACAGTGAGAATGGCGTCACGAACCGGCTCGAGCGATTGACGTTCCGCGTTGCACGCGGCGAGCAGGTCGCGCTGGTCGGTACCGGCTACAGCGGCAAGGAGGAACTGGCGCAGCTGATCGCGAGGCTCAATCTGCCCACGGCTGGGCGCCTGAATGTCGCCGGCGTCAATCTCGCCGACGTGCACCAGGCGGTTCCGGGCCGCCGCATCGCGTACGTGGCGCAGAACGCGCACATCTTCTCGGGAACGCTCGCGCATAACCTTTACTACGGGCTGAAGCACGTGCCCGTGCATCCGTTTGCCTACGACGAGGCCGGCAGCGCGCGCCACGCACGGCAGGTGCGCGACGCGATCGCAGCGGGCAACAGTCCCCACGACGTTCTCGCGGACTGGATCGACTACGACGCGGCAGGCGTCGCAGATCTCGACGAGCTGACGTTGCGCGCGATCGACGTGCTGTCGCTCGTCGACATGGAGCGGGCCGTCGTTGGCTACGGCCTGGCGAGCACGGCGGATCCGCTGCTGCATCCGGATATCGCGGCCAAGGCGCTCGCGGCGCGGGCGAAAGTGCGCGAGCGCGTGCAGCGCGAGAATCTGGGTGCGCTCGTCGAGCTGTTCGATCGCGGCAAGTATTTCATGAACATGAGCGTGGCGGAGAACCTGCTGTTCGGTACGCCGCGGCGGCCCGATTTCCAGCTCCCCGTTCTCGCGCGGAATCCGGAGGTCGTCGGGCTGCTGCGCGAGGTCGGCTTGCTCGATGACCTGTACGCGGCCGGCGCGAAGGTCGCGGCGCTGATGGTCGAGATCTTCGCCGATGTCGCACCGGACAGCGACCTGTTCGAGCAGTACAGCTTCATCAGTCCCGAGGACCTGCCGGAGTTCGAGGTCCTGGTATCGAAGTTCAACAAGGGCAAGCTGGCGGCGATCTCGGATCACGACAAGTCGCGTCTGCTTGCGCTGACGTTCCGGATGGTCGCGTCGCGCCATCGGCTGGGTATTCTCGACGACAGGGTGGGGATGGCGCAGCGCATCGTCGCGGCGCGCGAGGCGTTCAACGAGCGCTACAACGGTCGCGACGACATTTGCGAGTTCTTTCAGCCGGACCGATTCAGCGCCGCGCTTTCGATCCAGGACAACATCCTGTTCGGGCGCATTGCGTTCGACCAGGCGAATGCGCAGACGCGGATCAGCACGATGGTCCGCGACATTGCCGCGGACGAGGGTCTCAACCCCGATCTGGCGCGGCTCGGACTGGAGTTCGACGTCGGCAGCGGCGGTTCGCGGCTTACTTATTCGGAGCGGCAGCGCCTGGCGATCGCGCGCGGCCTCATCAAGAATGCCGACGTGCTCGTGTTCAACGAGCCGACGTCGGGCCTCGATCCTGCCACCGAGACGCGCGTGCTAATGGCGGTGCTGAACTGGGCGAAGGGACGCACGGTGTTGTGGGCGCTTTCCCGCGCTGAACTTGCGCGCGAATTCGATCGCGTGCTCGTGTTCGCCGACGGCCATCTCGTCGAGGAAGGCAAGTTCGAGGAGCTCGAGCACGCGGGCAACGCGCTGACGCAGCTCGTCGCCTGACGCGGCCGAGCGCATCGAGGGTCACCAGGCGGCGACACCGCCGTCCGAGCGCGGATCGCTGCCGCCCTGCAGCACGCCATTCGCATCACGAAGGATCGCGCCGGCATGGCCGAGCGCCTCGTCGTACGGAGCAAGCAGTTCGACGTCGTGCCCGCGCGCCCGCAGCTCTGCGACGACAGCCGGATCGAAGCGAGGTTCGAGCTTCAACGTATCGCTGGTCTGGCCCCAGGTGCGCCCGAGCAGCCAGCGCGGGGCTGCGATGGCCGCCCGCGGGTCCATTCCGAAGATCGCGCAACGCGTGAACACGGCGCTTTGCGTCTGCGGCTGCCCGTCGCCACCCATGTTGCCGTACACCATGACCGTACCGTCGCCCAGCAGTGCGAGCGCCGGGTTGAGCGTGTGGAACGGTTTGCGACCGGGTCGCAACGCGTTCAACGCGCGCTCGTCGAGCGAAAAGCTGCAGCCCCGGTTCTGCCAGTTGATGCCCGTCTCTCGCAACACGATGCCCGAACCGTACTCGTGGTAGAGGCTCTGGATGAAGCTGACGGCGCGACCCGCGCCGTCGATCACGCCCATCCAGACCGTATCCGCGGGCATCTGCCCCGCGCCCCACGGCGCGGCGCGCGTCCGGTCGACCCGCGCCGCCAGCGCGTCGATGCAGGCCGGCGACAGCAAGTCCTGTGCATCTTGCGTCATGTACGCCGGGTCGGTGATGTACCGGTCGCGCACGCCGAACGCCTGCTTCACCGCCTCGACGCACAAGTGCACGTAATCGGCGCTGTCGGGTTGCGTGCGCCCGATTTCCAGTCGATCGAGAATGCCGAGCACCATCAGCGATATCGCGCCCTGCGTCGGCGGCGGCAGGTTGTACAGCGTCCCGAGCGAGTGCCCGATCGACAATGGCTTGCGCCAGCCAGCGCGGTGGTTGCGCAGGTCCTCCGCAGTCACGCTGCTGCCGCACGCCGCAAGGTCGCGGACGATCGACCGCGCGAGGTCACCGCGATAGAAATCGTCGAGGCCCGCCGTCGCCAGCTGCTGCAGCGTTGCCGCCAACCGCGGCTGGTAGAACGGCGCGCCAATGCGCGGCACGTCGCCATCGTGGAGGAACGTTTCCGCGAATCCTGGTTGTTCGAGCAAGCCGTCCAGCTTCGCCTTGGTGGTGTCGTGCTGGCTGCGGGTGACCGGAATGCCATGCCGCGCATAGTGAATCGCATCGGCGAGCAGGCGCGCGAGCGAAAGCCGTCCGCCGAGCATATCCTTGCTGTAGTCGAGGGCGAGCGACCATCCGGACAACGTGCCCGCGACCGTGTTGGCCGCCATCCCGCCGCGAAACGGTATCCGGTCGAGGCGCCGTTCACGATAAAGGTCGCACGTGACGTTGGCACCGGCGGCGCCGCATGCGTCGATGCCGCGCGGCGTTTCGCCGGGCACGTGGATCAGCCAGAACGCGTCCCCGCCGATCGAATTCATGTGCGGATACACGACGGCGATGCATGCGGCGGCAGCCACCATGGCCTCCAGCGCATTGCCGCCTTCGCGCAGCACGCCGATCGCCGATTCCGCCGCGAGTGAATGCGGTGCAACTGCCATGCCGCGCATGCCCCAGGCGGCGCTCTTGCCTGTCATACGGTTTTCAAGGTGCGCGTTCACGCGTAAGGACTGGTCAAGTGTACCGTGCCCGGCACCCGCGTTTCGACGTCCGTTTCGGCGATTGCCTTTTCGGACGCGATTGGACAAACTAGCGCGCCACCAGCCTCCCGCCCCCGCACATGCACGCGCTCCTTCGCGCTTCCGGCGTCATCGACCGCATGAACGAACGCATTGGCAAGTCAGTCGCGTGGCTCGGGCTCGCCGCCGTGATCGTGTGCACCGGCAACGCCGTTGCGCGCTACGCGCTCAACATCGGTTCCAATGCGTGGCTCGAACTGCAATGGTATTTCAACTCCGCGGTGTTCCTATTGATCGCGGCGTACGCATTGCGGCGCAACGAGCACGTGCGCATCGACGTGATCAACGGCAGGCTGTCGCCGCGCACGCAGGCGTGGATCGATATCCTGGGTGGCTTGTTCATGCTGCTGCCGACGGTCATCATCATCGGTTGGTACAGCTGGCCATCGCTCGTCAATTCGTTCGAGATCCAGGAATACTCGTCGGATCCGGGCGGGCTCATTCGCTGGCCCGTGCGCCTGCTGATCCCGGTCGCGTTCGCGTTGCTGGGACTTCAGGGCGTGTCTGAACTCATCAAGCGCGTCGCGTTCCTCAAGGGCTTGCTGCCGGCCTCCGAGTTCGAGAAGAAGGGCCACGCCACCTGATGGGGTTCGAGCTGATGGCGCCGCTGATGTTCGCGGGCCTGGTGGTTTTCCTGCTGCTCGGCTACCCGGTCGCCTTCTCGCTCGCGGCCAACGGCCTCCTGTTCGGACTGATCGGAATCGCGCACGGCAACATCGAGCCCGCGCTTCTGCAGGCGCTACCCGAGCGTGTGCTCGGCATCATGGCGAACTCCACGCTGCTCGCGATCCCCTTCTTCACGTTCATGGGGTTGATCCTCGAGCGCAGCGGCATGGCGGAGGACCTGCTCGATACGGTCGGGCAATTGTTCGGCTCGATTCGCGGTGGCGTTGCATACGCGGTCATCTTCGTCGGTGCGCTGCTGGCGGCGACGACCGGCGTCGTTGCCGCCTCCGTGCTCGCGATGGGGCTGATCTCGCTGCCGGTCATGATGCGTTACGGCTACGCCAACTGGCTGTCCACCGGGGTCATCGCCGCCTCGGGAACGCTCGCCCAGATCATTCCGCCGAGCCTCGTGCTGATCGTGCTCGCCGATCAGATGGGTGCCTCGGTCGGCGATTTCTACGAGGGGGCGCTGATCCCCGGCCTTTCGCTCGCACTGCTCTACGGCGTGTGGGTGGCCATCGTGTCGTTCGTAAAGCCCGCTGCCGCACCCGGGTGCCCGCCCGAGGCGCGCACGCTGTATGGCGCGAAGCTGGTCGCGAAGGTGTTCACGTCGATGATCCCACCGCTGGTGCTGATCTTCCTCGTGCTGGGAACGATTTTTCTCGGCGTCGCCACGCCGACGGAAGGCGGCGCGATGGGTGCCAGCGGCGCGATGCTGATGGCGCTGGCCAAGCGCAAGCTCTCCTTCACGCTGCTGCGACAGGCGATCGAATCGACGGCGACGATGACCAGCTTTGTCATGTTCATCCTCGTCGGCTCCACCGTTTTCAGCCTGGTCTTCCGCGGTATGGACGGCGACCTGTGGGTCGAGCACCTCCTGACGAGCGTGCCCGGCGGCGCGCTCGGCTTCCTGATCGTCGTGAACGTGATGATCTTCCTGCTGGCGTTCTTCCTCGACTACTTCGAGATCGCGTTCATCATGGTGCCGCTGCTCGCGCCGGTGGCGCAGAAGCTCGGTATCGACCTCGTCTGGTTCGGCGTCCTGCTCGCGGTCAACATGCAGACGTCGTTCCTGCATCCGCCGTTCGGCTTCGCGCTCTTCTACCTGCGCAGCGTCGCGCCGAAGAGCGTACGGACATCGGAAATCTACTGGGGCGCTATTCCGTTCGTGGCCATCCAGGTGCTGATGGTCGCGATCGTCATCGCATTCCCGCGCATCGTCACCGGCAACATTTCGGAGGTGGCCGGCGCGATCAAGGGTTCGGGTGCCGACGAACTGCGGCGGCAGATCGAAGGTCCTTTCAAGGCGCCGCCACCCGCTGCGCCGACCACACTTGACGACCGGGCGAAGCAAGCGCCCAGCGCCCCGGACGCGGGCGCGGAGCTCGAGCGGTTGCTGCAGGGGAAGTGAATCCGGGCGCTACTTGCCGAACGGATGGCTGTAGGCGAAGCTCTCGTAGGTGAATTCGGCCGCGCGGTGCCACAGGAACTCGTCGCTGCGGAACTGCTTCCACGGCTCGTACATCTTTTTCCACGCCGGATTCTTGCTCGCCTCCTCCTCGTAGAGCTCGTAGGAGGCCTTCTGCGCACCACGCATGATTTCGTCGGAGAACGCGTGCAGCTTGACGCCGTTCTTGACGAGGCGCTGCAGCGCAGCGAGATTCTTGAAGTCGTATTTCGCCATCATGTCGATGTTGGCTTCATACGACGCGGCCTCGATCGCCGCCTGGTATTCCTTCGGCAGCTTCTCCCACTCCTTGATGTTCACGTAGAACGAGTACATCGAATTGCTTTCCCACCAGCCGGGAAAGTAGTAATGCGGCGCGACCTTGTAGAACCCGAGCTTCTCGTCGTCGTACGGTCCGACCCATTCTGCGGAGTCGATCGCGCCGCGCTCGAGGGCCGGGTAGATGTCGCCGCCGGCGATTTGCTGCGGCACGGCGCCAAGGCGCGCCATCACCTCGCCGCCGAGGCCCGCGATCCGCATCTTGACGCCCTTGAGGTCGTTGACCGTCTTGACTTCCTTGCGCCACCACCCGCCCATCTGCACGCCGGTGTTGCCCGCGGGGAACGAGATGATGCCGAAGTCCTTGAAGAATTCACGTACGAGCTCGAGGCCGCCGCCGTAATAGATCCATGCGTTCTGCTGGCGCTGGTTCAGGCCGAACGGCAGCGTCGTGTCGAAGGCGAAGGCCTTGTTCTTGCCGACAAAGTAGTAGCTCGCCGTGTGCGCGCACTCGATCGTGCCTTGCTGGATGGCGTCGACGACGCCGAACGCCGGTACGATCTCGCCGGCCGCGAACACCCGGATCTGGAACTTGCCGCCCGTCAATTGCTCGACCCGCTTCGCGATCGTTTCGCCGCCGCCGTAGATCGTATCCAGGCTTTTCGGAAAGCTCGATGCGCAGCGCCAGCGAATCGTCGGCAGCGCGGGTGCCTGCGCGATCGCCTGCGTGACGGCGGCAGCACCGCCCGCGGCAAGCGTACTCTGCACGAGGAATCTACGACGGTTCATCGCTCCTCCCACGATCGATTTACGGATGCGGCGGAGTCTAGCGCAAAAGCGTCGGGACGACTCACCGATACGGATCCGCCGCGTCGCGCAGTCCGTCGCCGAAGAAGTTGAAGGCGAGGATGACGACGATCACCGGTACGACCGGCAGCATCAGCCACGGGTACAGCGCCACGACGTTGATGTTCTGCGCCTCGTTCAGCAGCACGCCCCAGCTCGTGATCGGCGGTCGCAGGCCGATGCCGAGGAACGACAGCGCCGTTTCGCCGAGGATCATCCCGGGAATCGACAGCGTAGCCGAGGCGATCAGGTGGCTCATGAACCCGGGCAGGAGGTGGCGACCGATGATGCGGCTCGGCTTCGCACCCATCAGCCGCGCGGCCGTCGTGTAATCCTCCTCGCGCAGCGCAAGCAGCTTCGAGCGGACGGCGCGGGCGAGGCCGGTCCAGTCCAGCATTGCCAGGATCGCCGTAATGCCGAAGTAGATCAGGATCGGGCTCCACGTGACCGGGAGCACGGCGGACAGGGCCATCCACAGTGGCAGCTCGGGAAACGAGCGGATGACCTCGATGATCCGCTGCACCGTCATGTCGACCCAGCCGCCGTAATAGCCGGCGAGGCCGCCGATGACGAGGCCGAGCGCGAAGCTGATCGCGATGCCCAAGAGGCCGATCGTCAGCGAGATTCTCGCGCCGTACAGGATGCGCGACAGCACGTCGCGGCCGAGGCGGTCGGTGCCGAGCAGGAACAGCGTCGAGCCGGGTGCAGGGCACACGACGTGAACGGACATGTCGATCATGCCCCAGAACCGGTACGGGTCGCCGTAGCAGAAGAACCGCAACGGGTGCGGCTGCGACCGATCTTCAGTGTACTCGCGCCGCAGCGTATCCATGTCGAGCGCCTTCTTCTGCGCGTAGACGAATGGCCCGACGAAGTGTTGGTCGTGGAACAGGTGCACGCGCTGCGGCGATGCGTAGATGAAGTCGGTGTTGCGCGTCTGCAGGTTGTACGGCGCGAGGATCTCGGTGACGAGCGTCGAGCCGTACATCAGCAGCAGGACGATGCCCGACACGACGGCAACGCGATGCAGCTTGAACTTCCACCACATCAGCTTCCACTGCGACGCGAGGTAGAAGCGCTCCTGTTCAGGCGTGAGCTGCGTCGCCGAGGCGGGATCGAACGGATCGGTCGAGACGAAATGGTCGGCGTCGCGCGCGGCCGGCGCTGGAAGCTCGATCGTGCTCATGCGCTCGGCGCCGTCATCTTGCAACGCCCCCCTGCAGCCGGATGCGCGGATCGAGTGCGACCAGCGCCAGGTCGGACACCAGCACGCCGACGACGATCAGGAAGGCGAGGAACATCAGGAACGAGCCCGCCAGGTACATGTCCTGGCTCTTCAACGCGTTCAGCAGCATCGGCCCCGTCGTCGGCAGCGACAGCACCACGGCGGTGATCTCGGCGCCGGAGATGATGTGGGGCAGCAGGCTGCCGATGTCGGAGATGAAGAAATTGAGCGCCATCCGCAGCGGGTACTTGCGCAGCACCTTGCGTGGTGGAAGCCCTTTGGCGCGCGCCGTGACGACGTAAGCCTTCTGCAATTCGTCGAGCAGGTTTGCGCGAAGCCGCCTGATCATGCCCGCAGTTCCGCTCGTGCCGATGACCACGACGGGTATCCAGCTGTGTTCGAGCACCGACTTGACCTTGTCCCACGACCACGGCTTGCCGATGTATTCGGGCGACATCAGCCCGCCGATGCTCGTGCCGAACACGACATTCGCGACGTACATGATGACGAGCGCGAGCATGAAATTCGGAATCGCGATGCCGAGGAAGCCGAGGAACGACAGGCCGTAGTCTCCCCAGCTGTATTGATGGGTCGCCGAGTAGATGCCGATCGGGAAAGCGACCGCCCACGTGAACAGGATCGTCACGAACGAGACGATGATCGTCAGGAACATCCGGTCGCCGACGACCTTGGTCACCGGCATGTTGAACTCGAACGAGTACCCGAAATCGCCGCGCAGCATGCCGGCGGCCCAGCGCAGGTATTGCTCGACGAGCGGCTTGTCGAGTCCGTAATACTCGCGCAGGAACGCAATCTTCTGCGGATCGACCGATTCGCCCTGCGCCTGCAGTTCGGCGATGTAGCTTTCAAGGTAGTTGCCGGGCGGCAGCTGGATGATCGTGAAGACGATGATGCTGATCGCGATCATCGTCGGGATCATCAGCAGGACCCGCTTCACCACGTACTGCAGCATCAGCGGCGCCCCGCCGTGTCGATCCAGAACGTGTCGGGGTGGTACATGCCGAAGTACGCGCCCGGGTCCCAGCTGTAAATGCCTTCGACCGGGACATTGCGCAGGTTGTCGCGGACGACGACCGGCTGCAGCGCACGCGTGACGATGCCGATCGTGTACACCTCGTTCGCGTTGATCGTGAGCATCCGCAACCAGATCTTTTCGCGCTCGTCTGCGCTGCCCGAGTTGCGCCATTCCTCGAACAGCTTGACGAGTTCGACAACGTCGGGCGAGGTGGGCGCTTCACCGCCCTTGCGGTTCTGCTCGTAGTACTGTCCCCACATCGGCCACTGCAGCTGTTCCTGCGTCGTCGGCGCAAGCTCGCCCGGGCTCATGTCGGGCGTCGGGATCCCGTTGCTCAGCCCCGACCAGACGGACATCATCGACTTGCCGGAGAACACGCGCTTGCGGAACACTTCGCGCTGCGACGGTCGAGAGAACATCGCGATGCCGAGCTGGCGCCAGCTGTCGCGGATCAGCTCGAGCACGTCGGTCTCTTCCGTGCTCTCGCCCGACGTGTCGATGACGAGCTCCATCGGTCGACCGTCAGGCAGGAGGCGCAGTCCCGCGGCGTCGCGGCGCGTGAGGCCGATCGAGTCGAGCAGCGCGTTGGCCGCCTTCACGTCGAACTTCGTCCACGCCGCGCGGAACTCGGGTCGGAACAGAGCGCTCCGTTGCAGGATCGTGTTGCTCGACTCGCGGCCGAGCCCGAAGTAGACGACCTCGTTGACTTCGTGGCGGTTGATGCCGAGCGAGAGCGCGCGGCGGAATCGCACGTCACGCATCAGCTTGCGCCATTCGGCATCCTCAGCGTTGAGGTTGGGGTAGAGCGCGATCTGCGAGCCGAGCGCCTTCTCCCACAGCCGCACGTGATACTGGTTGCGCTTCTCCGACTGCTTCAGGAACGTGTAGTTGTCGAAGCGCAGGTAGCGCACCTGCAGGTCGACGTCGCCGGCACCGGCCTTCGCCGGAATCAGCTTGTCGTCGGTGATGCCGACGATGATCCGGTCGATGTACGGGAGCTGCCTACCGGTGCTGTCGACGCGGTGAAAATACGGATTGCGCTCGAGTACGAACCGCGTCGACGGCAACGGTGTCGTGTTCTTCCACGGTTCCAGCGTCGGCAGGTCCGGGTTGTCGAAGCGGAATTGCTCGTCCTTCTTCTGGTGCAGCCCCGCCCAGCTGCGCGAGCCGGCCTCGACAGCGAGTGCGTTGGCTTTTTCGACGCCGGCGTAATGTGCGTGGAACTGGCGCAGGTAATGGGCTGGCCGATAGATATAGAGCGGACTCGGCGCCGCGAGCGCCGGCAGGAACATCGGATTGGGCTCTTGCCACGTGAAGCGCACCGTCGTCTCGTTCAGCACTTCGAACTTCGGCGCGTGGCCGTTGACGAGCAGCGCCTGCGGCAAGCCGAACGGCGACAGGTCCTTGTTGTGCGCGACGTCGTCCCAGTAATAGCGGAAATCCTCAGCGGTGAACGGCTTTCCGTCGGACCATTTGTGGCCGGGACGAAGGTGCAGCGTGAAGATCCGGCTGTCGACGTTGTCGACCTTTTCGAGGATGTCGGGCGTCAGCCGCAGTTGTTCGTCGTAGCCGACGAGCCGCGAATAGCCGTAGACGACCATCATCCGGATGTCGCGGTCCTTCGCCATCAGTGTCCGCACCTCGCCGCCATAGCGGCCGAGCGTCCAGTCGCTGCGCGGTGCCTCGAACACGAGGGGCACCCGCGGCAGCCGCGCGGTCAGCGGTGGAAGCTGGCCGGCCGCCACGGCTGCGGCGATATTCGGCGGCTCCTCGGCTCCGACCGCCGGACCGGCGAGCAATGGCAGCAGCGCCAGCAGCGCTGCGGTGCGGACGATGAGCGCGTTCATGCGATCGCGGCCTCGGTGGTGGTCTGCATGCGGACGCGATGCCCGTCGCCGACATCGACGAGCTCGCCGGCACTCTGTGGCGTCCACGCGAACGGCGCGCGCCATTCCTCCGGCTTGCGTTCGGCGCCTTCGAGGACGGCCGTGAGGTCGAGCTTGCGATCGAGATCCGGATAGGGAACTGCGGCCAGGAGCCCGAGCGTATACGGATGCAGCGGATTGTGGAACAGGACTTCGCGCGGGGCGATCTCGACGATGCGGCCGCGGCACATCACCGCGATGTCGTCGGCGATGTAGTCGACGACGGCGAGATTATGCGAGATGAACAGGTACGTGAGGCCGAGCTCCGCCTGCAGGTCCTTCAACAGGTTCAGCACCTGTGCCTGGATCGACACATCGAGCGCCGAAACGGGCTCGTCGCACAGGATCAGGTCGGGCTTCAGCGCCAGCGCGCGGGCGATGCCGATCCGTTGCCGCTGGCCGCCGGAGAAACTGTGCGGATAACGGTTGAGGAACCGCGGATCGAGGCCGACAAGGCGCATCAACTCCTTGGCCATCTCGGCGCGGTAATCGGCGTCGCCGATGTCGTGGATGATCAGCGGTTCGCGCAAGATGTCGAACACAGTCATCCGTGGGGAGAGCGAGCCGAACGGATCCTGGAAGATGTACTGGACGCGGCGGCGAAAGCGCATCAGCTCCTCGCCTTCCGCCCGGCTAACTTCGAGCTTCTTGCCACGGTCGTTGTAGAGAATCTCGCCGCTGTCGGCCTCGATCGCACGCATGATGGCCTTCGACAGCGTCGTCTTCCCGCATCCGCTTTCGCCGACGAGGCCGAAGCACTCGCCGCGCCGGATCGAAAAGCTGACATCGTCGACGGCCCGGAACGCGGGACCTTCGCGGCGCACGATGAAGCCGGTCGGCCGCTGGCGGAAGGTCTTGACGACGTTACGTACGTCGAGATGAATTTCGCCCGCATCCGCCGGCCACGGCTCCTGCGCCTCGACGAGCGGGCCTGTCTGGTGGTCTACCGTGCGCACCGAAACGAGCCGTTCGCCGGGCTTCATGTCGAAGTGCGGCACTGCACGCAGCAGCGCGCGCAGATACGGGTGCTCGGGACGTTCGAATAGCTGCTGCACCGTGCCTTGCTCCATCACGCGGCCGGCATACAGCACGACGACATGCTCAGCGACGTTGGCGACGACACCGAGATCGTGTGTGATGATCAGCACCGCCATCTCGAGCTCCGCCTGCAGTTCCTTGATCAGCGCAAGGATCTGCGCCTGGATCGTCACGTCGAGTGCGGTGGTCGGCTCGTCGGCGATCAGCAGGGATGGCCGGCAGACGAGCGCCATTGCGATCATCGCACGCTGGCGCAAGCCACCGGAGAGCTGGAACGGGTAGGTCTTCAGTGCGCGCGCAGGGTCGGGAAAGCCGACGCGGCGCAGCATGTCCTGGGTGCGCGCCATCCCCTCGCGATGGCCGACGCGATGGTGCAGGAACAGCGCTTCGCTCACCTGGTCGCCGATCGTGTGCAGGGGCGACAGCGACACCATCGGCTCCTGGAAGATCATCGAAATGTGGCGGCCGCGGATCCGCCGGATCTTGCGGCCGTCGGGGGCGAGCCGGACGATGTCGACGGGCGGCTTCGGCGAGCCGGGCGACGTGAACAGGATCTCGCCGGACGTAATGGTCGCCGTGGGTGGCAGGATGCGCATGATCGCCTGTGCCGTCACGGACTTGCCGGAGCCGGATTCGCCAACGAGCGCCAACGTCGAGCCCGGCTCGATGCGAAACGATACGCGATCGAGCGCCGGAACCTTGACGCCGCGATTGTCGAATACGATCGACAGGTCTCGAACGTCGATCAGCGACATGGCGGACGTTGCGCCCCGCGCCGAACGCAACCGCGCCCGTCACGCGAGGTCGGCTCGCGGTTGTCGATCGGGTCGATCAAGTTTTGTCCTCCTCCAAAGGCAGATGTGCGCAGGCCGCTGCCCACCGCGGCGCTGTCGTCCACGGCCGCCTCGCGTGGCTGCGGCTCTGGACGGTCCTGCCCGGAACTTCGTGAGAATGCCCTGACTGCGCCGTTCCGTCGAGTCCAACCGACCTGCGTCCCCCGCCCGCAAAACCGAAACGGCGCGGCTGCAACGGTCAGCGGGCGTCGGGAACGTTGCGAAAGCCAACGCAGGACTTGCGCAGGCCGAGCTCGCGGGGCAGCGTTCGTACCGCCAGGCTGATGTGGCGTGCAAGACGCCGCCAGGGCGGCAGCTTCCGCGGAGGCGGCAGCGCATCGGTAAATTCGGTCAGGTCGAGGTAGTACGCCTCGGTGGGCCCGATATCGTCGAGGTCGAGCCGAAGCGGTGCGGCGCGCTCGTGCAGCGGACTGCCGACCATCGCGTGGACCGGCTGGGTCATCAGCAGGTATTCGGGCACGGGCACGGCGTTCTTCAGCATCCGGTGTACGACGATGACGTCCACGCCTGCGAGCTCGGTCATGTTCTTCACCTTCTGCATGGCGACTCCGCCGAGGTGGCCGACCAGCTTGATCTTGAGGTTGCCGGATTGCTGGCAGCCGTCGCACGGGCAGAGCGTGTTGACGCGCAGATCCGCCGCGCGCAGGTGGAACGCGCGATAGATCGCAGCGGCGTGGCCGGCGACGAGCGCGGGATCGAACTTGCCATCCTTCGGCGCCGGCATGTAGAAGAATGCCGCGTCGCCTTCCAGCTTCGCCAGGCGCAGCGACGGCCCGGCGGCGTCGATGACCACTTCGAGCAGCCGTGCAACGGTTTCCTGAGCGTGCGCGAGACTCGACTGGTGGAACTTCATGAATTTCGTGTAGCCCGCGATGTCGGCGATGAGCATCAGCGTCGGTTGCGCATCCATGTCAGGCAAGCCTCGATCCGGTCAGCGGTCGACCGCTACTTACGCCGATCCGCACGTAACGGATGCAGCGGGAACGAGACCAGCCTTGGTGGCGGTTCACGTGCCGACGTAGACCGGTTCGGGTTGCGTGAAGAATGCGTGCAGGATGTGATAGACCGTCAGGTAGTTCTTCTGCTGGAAGCTCGCGTGCGATATCCCGGCGAGCACCGAGAATTGCTTGTCCGGGTTGGGCAGCCGCTTGAAGAAGTCGATCAGGTCGTCGAACGCCGCGATGCCGTCGTACTGGCCGCGCAGCACGAGCGTCGGCATCGTGATCGACGAGGGATCGACGACGGGCAGCTTCGAGCACATGTCGACGTACGTGCCGTTGGGCATCGAATCGTCGAGCGCCAGTATCGCGTCGGCGAACGCTTCGACGACGCGCGGCTCGGCGCAATCGGCGTGATCGCGGGCGAAAATCGACTGCACGAATGCGCGGTCGATCGGTCGCCGGTTCCGGGCGACGAACTCGGGCAGCTTCTTGCGCCGCTGCTCGAGGGTGGGCGCGCCTTCGCCAGTCCAGACGAACGCGTCGAGCGCGAGCCGCGACACACGGCGCGGATGCTGCTGCGCGAACAGCGCGGCGCGCAGCGCGCCCGACGAGATTCCGTACGCCATTACGCGCTCGACGCCGCGCGCGCGGCGCATGTAATCGGTTGCAGCAGCCAGGTCGTCGGCGCCGTTGGCGATGTCGCAGGGGATGTCGCGCGACTTGTCGGAGCGCCCGTAACCCTCCATGTCGACGCTCCAGCAGACGAAGCCCCGCTTGGCGAACCAGTCCATCACGGACGAGTCCGGCCTGCCGGGCACTGCGAGGTCGAACGTCGGCTGCGATGCCATCGACGAGCCGTGCACGAACAGCAGCACCGGCTTGCCTGCGGGCGAGTCGACGAACTTCTCCCACAGAAAGAGCCGGATGCCGCTCTTCGACGCTTCGTGCTCGACGCCTTGCACCACGTCGTCGATAGCCGTTGCCGGAGGTGTCGATGGAGTCACGCGTTCGTCCCTACTCGATTTTCGCGCCGGTGTCGCGGATAACCTTCGCCCACAGATTCTTCTCGTGGCGGAAGAACGTGCCGAACTCCGCAGGCGTCGAACCGACGATCTCGATGCCGGCCGTCGCCATGTATTTCTTGACGTCCTCCAGAACGAGCACGGCCAGCACTTCGCGGTTCAGTCGCTCGACAATCGCCGGCGGCGTCCCCTTCGGTGCAAGCAGCCCCATCCAGACATAGGCCTCGTAATCGGGCACGCCGGCCTCCATGACCGTGGGCACATCGGGCAGTTGCGGTGACCGTGCAGCGCCCGTCACGGCGAGCGCGCGAAGCTTCCCTGCCTTGATGTGGCCGACCATGCCCGCAGTGCCGGGGATGGACATCGCCACCACACCGCCGAGAAGATCGGTGGTGGCCTGTCCACTGCCACGATAGGGCACGTGGTTCATCTTCATGCCGGTGCGCGACGCGAGGAGGGCGGCGAACAGGTGCTGTCCGCTGCCGTTGCCCGACGATGCGTAGTCGATCTGGCCGGGTCGCTCCTTCACGTACGCGATCAGTTGCTGCAGCGAGGTCACCGGCACGGCCGGGTTCACGACGACGACGCCGGGCTCGCGACCGATCAGCGCCACCGGCGTGAAGTCTTCGATCGGATCGAACGGCAGGTTCGAGTAGAGCGTCGCGCTGATCGCGTTGGTCTGCGACGCGAGCAGCAGCGTGTACCCGTCGGGCGCCGCCTTGGCCACGACGTCGGTGCCGATCGTGGCACCTGCGCCGGGCTTGTTCTCGACGACGACGGGCTGGCCGAGGCGCTGGCTCAGGTGCTGCGCAATGAGCCGCATCGGGCCGTCGACAGCGCCACCCGGCGAGAACGGCACGATGACGCGCAACGGCCGGGACGGAAAGTCATCGGCGCGCACCGGACCGGTGACGTGGACCGTGAGCGCGGTCGCAAGGACGAGCGACAGGCGATGCAGGAGGGACAATGCGGAACTCCGTTGAGCGGCCTCGCATTGTCGCGGCGACTGCGTACATTGGCAAGCCGCGACCGGAGCCGACGGTAGGACATCACCGACATCCATTTGCGGTCCCGTCCGCTGACGCGTGCCGCCGTCCGAATCTATTGTTCACCATCGCCACGCATGCGAAGAGCACGAGTGCATTGCCGCGGCGACACGATGGTTCATGTGCACTCGACGGATCACCGACTTATCAACGCGGAGCGGCAGATTATGAAAACGATCGTAGGTTCGTTCGACAGTTTCGAAGTGGCAAAGCGCGTGTCGCATGCCTTGCTGGATGAAGGCTTTCGCGACGGCGACGTCAACGTCGTTGCCAGCAACCTGCGCGGCGATTACGCCGGCGGCGCGCCGGGCGATTACGCGCGTACTTCGACCGAGGCGGCGCTGCCGGCCGGCGGCGAGGGACTCGTGCGTGATCGAGTGGTGGACAAGGATGTTGCGGACGACACGAGCGGTGCGGCAGCCGGTGCCGTCACCGGCGGTGTCGTGGGGGGGGCGGCCGGTCTCGCGGCGAGCCTGATGGGCCTTGCGATACCGGGCATCGGTCCGATCATCGCGGCCGGACCGATCGTGGCCACGCTGAGCGGCGCGGGCGTAGGTGCGGTCGCGGGCGGTCTCATCGGCGGTCTCACCGACATGGGCGTCTCCAAGACGGATGCCGAGTACTACGCTGAATCCGTGCGGCGGGGCGGGGCGCTCGTTACCGTGCGCGCCGATGATTCGCGTGCGGATCGCGCAGCCGACATCATGCGCGAACACGGCGCAGTGGACATCGAGCAGCGCGCCGAGCAGTGGCGCGAGCGGGGCTGGACAGGCTGGAACGACAAGGCCGATCCGTATACGGCCGCCGATCTCGATCGCGACCGCGACCTCTATGGGGATGCGGACCGCGTGACCGGGCTGGCGGGCGGAATGATCGGCGATCGCCCGGCGCCGGCCGCCGACCGCGACACGACGGGCGTCAGGAAGTACTAACGTCACTTACACGCGGTGCGAGGCGACACAGCCATCCTCGACCCGCGCGAAAGCAACGCCGGGATGCCTGCAGGGGTCCCGGCGTTCGTGCAATCTGCTCGAAGGCGTGCTTGAACGGCGCGTCCGGAGGAAACACCGATGACATCGCCGTCCCGCAACACCGTCGGCGTCTATGATCGGCCACACCCGCTGCGAACGCGCAAGGTGATCGTGCCGGTGCTCGTCGCAGTCGTCGTTACGATCGGCTACGCTGTGTTCTTCTACCTGCGCTGATCGAAGGTTACGCGGCGCGCAGCGCGTGCGCCGCGGCGTCGAGTTGCGCATAGGCGTCGCGCAGTGCCGTACGCAGCCCTTCCTCCACCACCGGGTGGTAGAACGGCAGCTTGAGCATCTCGCCGATCGTAAGGCCAAGCTGATGCGACCACGCGAGCAGGTGTCCCAGGTGCTCGGCATCGGGACCGATCATCTCCGCGCCGAGCAGCAGGCCGGTACGGATCTCGGCGTACACATGCAGACTCCCACGGTTGCGCTGCATCACGCGCGCGCGACCCTGATCGTCGAACGACACTCGCCCGGTCACATGTGCGACCTCACGTGCACCCCGCCAGCCGCTGCCGATGACGGCAATTTGCGGATCCGTGAACACGACCGACAACGGACTGCGGCGCATCCCCGCGTGCACATCGGGAAAGCGCGCGGCGTTGTCGCCTGCGATGCGCCCTTCATCCGCCGCTTCGTGCAAAAGCGGAACGTCGGCGTTCACATCGCCGGCTATGAAGATTGGCGACGATCCGCATTGCATCGTCTCGCGATCGAACAGCGGCACGCCGTATTCGTCGAGCGATACCGACGTGTGCTCGAGGCCGAGCTTGGCGACGTTCGGCCTGCGGCCGGTGGCTGCCAGCAGATAGTCGAAATGCTCGGTGCGCGTTTCGCCGTCCAGCGCACGGTAGCGGACGGCCACTTGCCCCGCTTCGAGCGACACTTCGGCGTGCGCGTCGGTATCGAGATAGAACTCGGCGCCGAACACGCGGCGCGCTTCGGTAACGAGCTCGGGGTCCGACAGTGGACCGACTCCGCCGCCGCGACCGAAGACCTTGATCCGCACGCCGAGCCGATGCAACGCCTGGCCGAGCTCGAGCCCGATGACGCCGGGTCCGAAGACGGCCACGCTTGCGGGTAACGAGGTCCACTCGAACAGCGTCTCGTTGGTGACGAGGCGATCGCCCAGCGCATTCCACGCGGGGGGATATGACGTCGTCGAGCCGGTTGCGATGACCGTCGCATGAGTCTCGACGATGACGTCGCCGACGGCGAGCGTGTCATCGCCCACGAATTGCGCGTACCCGACGAGCTTGTCGGCGGCTGGGATCGCCTCCACCCCCTGTGTGACGAATCCGACGAAGCGATCCCGCTCGCGCCGCACGCGCGCCATCACGGCCTCGCCGTCGACGCTGACGTCGCCACGCAATCCGAACGCGTCGAATCGCTCGACGGCATGCGCCGCCTCGGCCGGTGCGATCAGCAGCTTGCTGGGCATGCAGCCGACGCGAGCGCACGTCGTGCCGTGCACGCCGCCTTCGATCAGCAATGCCGAGCGGCCTGCGGCCTTCGCCGCGCGATAGGCGGCGAGACCCGCGGTGCCGGCACCGATAACCGCAACGTCGGTCTTCAGCGTGCGCATGAGGCTGCCAAGCTTACGCGGCTTTGCGCAGAAACGCTTCAAGCTCCGCCGTCCCGCCGATCAGCTCGCCGTTGATGAAAATTTGCGGGACCGTCGTCGCCGCGGCGATCGCGCCGAGCGCCTTCGTGCGCACGGTGTGCGGCAGCGGAATCTCCGCATAGTCGAAGCCGGCGTCGTTCAGCCGCTCCTTCGCCTTCGCGCAGAACGAGCAGCCTTCGCGCGTCAGGATCGCCACCTGGTCCGGCTTGGTCGCCTTCGGATTAATGTAGTCGAGCATCGTGTCGGCGTCCGAAACCTTGAACGGATCACCGGGCTCCTGCGGCTCGATGAACATCTTCTCGATGGTCTTGTTGCGCACGAGCATCGAATATCGCCACGAGCGCTTGCCGAAGTTCAGGGACGTTTTGTCGACGAGCATGCCCATGCCTTCGGTGAACTCGCCGTTGCCGTCGGGAAGCAGCGTGATGTTCGCAGCCTCCTGGTCCTTGCCCCATTCCTCCATGACGAACGGGTCGTTGACCGAGATGCAGACGATGGCGTCGATGCCCTGCGCCTTGAACACCGGCGCGAGCTCGTTGAACCGCGGCAGGTGCGTCGACGAGCACGTCGGCGTGAATGCGCCCGGCAACGAGAACACGACGACGTTCTTCTTCGCGAAGATTTCGTCGGTGGTCACGGTTGCCCAATCGCCGTTGCGGCGTACGCGGAATGCGACGTCGGGAACCTGCTTGCCTTCGCGGGAAACGAGTTGCTCTTTCATGCTGGATCTCCTGGGTTGGGATTGGAAGCGGATGCATGAATGATGGTGGTGCAGAGGCCATAAGGCAAATCAATTTAGTCAATTGCATAGATATACAAATACTATGACGTGGCGCACGCAGACCACCTCGACGTCCTGCGGGCGCAGCGACGGCGCACGGTGTCGCCAAACGGGCTATTTCGGTCGCGGCGGGCGCAGTTCGCTGCCTGGATGCGACAGCCGGCCGGCACGCAGCTCGCGGACGGCGTCTACGATCGCGCGCGCGACGTTGCGGACTTCTTCCTGCAGGCCCGTGTCGCGGTCGAGGGCCTCGTGGCTCGTCGCGTAGGGCTCGTAGTAGCCGAGCATCCGGTCGATCCGCGCGTTGAAGCCGGCGTCGATCAGCCCCATCCAGTCGAGCCAGTCGCACAGCGTCCGCCGCAGTGTTTCGGTGCCTGCGACGTCGCCGTGCACGACGACGCCATACACGCGCCCGGCAAGATGTTGCGGATACGACCAGCCGTCGAGCTCGAGCGCCTTGGCCTTCGCCGGATTCTTGCCTGCGGTGGACGTAGGGTCGGGGTTCCCGCCGTCGGCGCAGACGAGACGGTCGATCATCAGCTTCAGCACGCTGGGCGCCTGATACCAGTAGACCGGTGTGAGGATCATCACCGCATGCGCAGCCGCCCAGCGCTCGTAGATGTCGGCCATTCGATCGCCCGTCTGGTCGAGCGCATGGTTTGGATAGCAGCTGCACGGCCAGTGGCACAGAGGCATCGCCGTCGACACGCATCCCTTGCATGGAAAGATTCGCTCGCCATAGCCTGACGTCAGCGTGCTGAGATCGAGCACGTCGGTCGCGATCGACGCCTGCGCGAATATCTCGCCCGCCCATGTGGCGAGGCGGAACGTCTTCGATATCTCGCCCGGACACGTGCCGTCGTTGCGTGCGGCACCAATGACGACCAGCACGCGCGACGGTGCAGCCGGATCGCGCTGGCGCACCTGTGCGGCGGCGATGCGGTCACGTGTGGCGCGCCACTCGTCCGACAGCTTGTAGTCGGGATCGACAAACCCCGGTCCGGCCGCGTGGGTCAGCGGCGCCTTGCGTCCCTTCTCGTACGCGTGCCACGCGATGGTCTCGAGCCGGGCGATCGCGTCTTTTTCGACTGCGAATGCGGGATCGACGAACGATTGCGCGAACCGGGTCCGGAATGCGTCCCGATCGAGCGGAGGAGGCGCCTGGCCCTTGCGAACATCCGACATGCCCGACAGACAGCGCTGTCGGGCGAAAGTGCCGCATGCCCGACGTTCAGGACTGCATTGCTTCGATGACGTGCGCGACAGCAAGCAGCCGGGCGTCGGAAAATTTCGGTCCGGCGATCTGCACGCCCACCGGCAAGCCCGCTGGCGTCCTGCCGCAGTTCACGCTGATCGCCGGCATGTGGACGAGATTCACCGGGCACGTGAAGCCGATGAGATTGCGATTGGCCTCGCCGAGCGTATCGCCGTCCGGATAGAACTCGCCAATCGCGGGGGCGGCGATCGGCGCTGTCGGCGATATGAGCACATCCTGCGCGGCGAAAACGGCAAGCAGGTCCGCACCGAGCCGGTTGCGCTCATCCTGCAGATACTGCACGTCGTCGGCCGTGATGCCCGCGGCGAAGTCGAGCATGCCGGCCACCGCGACGGGCTCGTCGCCACTGCGCCTGGCTGCGCGCAGGCGCAGTCCCGCCTGGATCATGTAGGCACGGAACGGGTCGCGGCATATGCTTTCGATGCGGGTCACCTGCGCGCCTGCATTCGCCATGCGCGCCACCACCGTTTCGACGCATCGCGCGACCTGCGCATCCACATGCTGATAGCCGTAACTCGGGCTCCACGCGATGCGCAGGCCGGCGAGCGTGCCACCGATCGTCGCTGCGACGTAATCGGTACCATCCGGCGCAAGCTCCATCCAATCGCGGCCGTCGGGCCGGGCGATTGCGTTCATCGCATGCGCGCAGTCCCTGACACTACGCGCGAGGGGGCCGGCCACGGTGCGGTCGGTCTGACCGGGGTAATAAGGCACGCGTCCGAGCGTGGGCTTGTGACCTGCGATTCCGGTGAAGGCCGCGGGCAGGCGGATCGAGCCACCGCCGTCGGAACCGATGGCGAGGGTGCACAGGCCCGCCGCCACCGCGGCTGCCGCACCACCGCTCGAGCCGCCGGGCGAGCGCGACGTATCGCAGGGGTTGCGGGTGATGCCGAACGCGCGCGTGTGCGTGACCGGTATCACCGACAACTCGGGCATCGTCGTCTTGCCCAGGATGATCGCGCCGGCTTCGCGCAAACGCGCGGTCACCGGCGAGTCGTGCGTCGACCGCGCAACACCCGCGAGCGAGCCTCCGCGCGGGCTCGTCATCCCGGCGACATCGATATGGTCCTTGATCGAAACCGGCACGCCGTCGAGCGCGCCGAGCGCCGCGCGGGCGCGATGGCGTGCCTCGCTGGCACGCGCAGCCGCGAATGCCGCTGGCGTGGCCAGCTCGTAGTACGCAACCAGGCGCGGATTGATGCGGCCGATTCGTGCGTACATTGCGTCCGTCACCTCACTCGGCGAGAAGGTGCCGGCACGGTATCCGGCCGCGAGTTCATCCACCGAGCGGAAACACAGCGGGTCATCGCGCGGATCGTCAAACCGCTCGTTCATCGTTCGGTCATCGCTCAATCATCGCTCGATTGTCACTCGACCGACACTTACGCGCCGCCAAGATACGCTTGCCAAACCGCAGGATCGCCGGCGAGCGCGGTTGCGGTATCCGATTTCACCACGAGTCCCGACTCGATCACGTAGCCACGTTGGGCGACTGCCAGCGCCATCCGTGCGTTCTGCTCGGCGATCAGCACGGTCGTACCGTCGGCGTGAAGGCGACGGATGACGGCGAAGATCTCGGCCACGACGAGCGGCGCCAACCCCATCGATGGCTCGTCGAGCACCAACAGGCGAGGGCGCGCCATCAGCGCGCGTCCTATTGCGAGCATCTGCTGCTCGCCGCCCGAAAGGGTGCCCGCCAGCTGGTCCGCGCGCTCCTTCAAACGCGGGAACATTTCGTAGATACGCTGCAGATCTGCCGCAACCGCATCGTCCTCGCCGCGCGTCAGGCGAACGTAGGCGCCGATCTCGAGGTTGTCGCGCACGGTGAGCGGCGCGAACACGTGCCGGCCTTCGGGAACGAGCGCGATTCCGGCGCGCACCCGCACGTCCGCGCCGCGATTCACCGAGCGCCCCGCCAGCAGGCGTTGGTCGAATTCGATTTCGCCTGCGCGCGGGCGCAGCAGTCCCGCAATCGTTTTCATCAGCGTGGTCTTGCCCGCGCCATTGGGCCCGATCATGCAGACGATTTCCCCCCAATCGACAGACAGGTCGATGCCGTTGAGCGCGGTGACCGACCCATACCCCACCACCAGACCGCGCACGCTAAGCACAATGCGCCGCTTCGATATCGGCTCCAAGATAAGCCGTGATCACATCGGGATGTGCGCGCACCGATGCCGGGTCGCCTTCGGCGATGCGGCGGCCGAAGTTGAGCACCAGGATGTCGTGGCTGACCGACATGACGACGCGCATGTTGTGCTCGACCAGCAACACGGTAACGCCTTCCGTGTTGATCGCGCGGATCACCTCGGCCACGCGGCTCGCTTCCGATGCTGGCAACCCGGCGGTCGGCTCGTCCAGCAACAGCACGGTCGGCTCGGAGGCGAGCGCCCTTGCTATCTCCACGATCTTCAGATCGCCGAACGACAATGCCGACACCGGCAGATCTGCCTTGCCCGCCAAGCCGACACGGCCGAGCAGCGCCCGCGCCCGATGGCGCGCAGAAGCTTCTTCGCGCCGACCGGACGGCAGGCGCAGGAGCGCCGAGAAAACGCCCGCATGCAGCCGCGCATGCATCCCGACCACGACATTTTCCAGCACGCTCATGCCTGAAAACACCTGGAGATTCTGGAACGTCCTGGCCAGTCCGCGACGCACGCGCTCGTGGGGAGGGCGTGACGTAATGTCTTCACCGTCGAGCAGAACGCTTCCCGATGTAGGCGCCTGAATGCCGGAGATCACATTGAATAGCGTGGTCTTGCCCGCACCGTTCGGGCCGATCACGGCCTTGACGGTACCGCGCGGCACCGCGAAGTCGAGGTCGGACAACGCCGCGAGCCCGCCGAACTGCACCGATACGCCGCGCGCGGCGATCATGAATCAGGCCTGGCGCGGTTGACCGCAGCACCCGCCGCGTGGATGTTGGACTCCCTCGCACGGAAGCGGCTCGCAATGCGCTCGCACAACAGGTCGAGCGCGCCACCCAGCCCGCGCGGAAAGAACAGCAGCACGACGACGAGACTCACGCCGTACACGAGCAGTTCCAGATCACCGAACGAGCGCAGGAGCTCCGGGAGCAACGTGTAGATCAGCGCCCCGAGAAACGCACCCCACCAGTTGCCCGTGCCGCCCAGCGCCACCATGACGACCAGCATGGTACTGACCAGGAAGTCGAATGACTCGGGCGAGACGAACGCGTTGTGATGCGCGTAGAGGCAGCCGGCGAGTGCTGCGAGCATCGCGCTCACGACGAACACCAGGATCTTGTACCGGTGTACGTTCACACCCATGCACTCGGCACCGACCTCCGCGGTCGAGAGTGCCCGCAGCGCGCGTCCGATGCGCGAGTCGAGCAGGTTGAGCAACAACACCAGCGCGACGCCGACCGCGGCGAGTGCGAGAAAATAAAACGCCCGATCCGAATCGAGCTTCACGCCGAACAACGTGTAGGGCGGGATGTTGACAAGCCCGTTGGGACCGCCGGTCCAATCGCGCCATTCGACGAACAGCACCGATGCGATGGCGTTGAACCCGAGCGTCGCCATGGCCAGATAATGGCCGCGCAGCCGCAATGTCGGCCAACCAACGGCAAAGGCCACCAGACCCGTTGCGGCGAGCGCCAGCGGCAGGCCGATCCACGGTGACACGCCGTACTTTGCCGCGAGCACGCCGCTCACGTACGCACCGATGCCATAGAAGGCGCCGTGCGCGAGCGAGATCTGCCCGCTGTAGCCCATCAGCAGGTTGAGGCTCGCCACCAGCAGCACGTTGGTGAGCCAGAGCGTGGCGAGATTCAACCAGTAATTGTTGGGCGTGATCCACGGCAGCGCAATCAACAGTACCCAGAGCATTGCGAGCGCGCGATAGGTCGTCGTGGAGATCTGCGCGTGCATAGCGTTTACAGGCCCTAGATTTTCTGCACCTGAGACCGGCCGAACAATCCCGCAGGACGGAAGAACAGCAGCAACAGGAGCACGACGAACGCGACGGCATCCTTGTACTTGGAGGAGATGAACGCCGCCGCGAAGGATTCGAGCAAGCCGAGCAGCAGCCCGCCGGCCAGCGCGCCACGAAGATTACCCAGGCCGCCCAGCATCGCCGCCGAAAAGCCCTTGAAGCCCAATACGGTGCCGGCCGTGAACGACGTCAGGGTGATCGGGGTGATGATGATGCCCGCCAGGGCACCGGTGCCGGCAGCGATCACGAAGCACCACATCACCGTGCGCGCCACGTTGATGCCGACCAGCGCCGCCGCCTCGCGATCTGCGGCGGCCGCTTTCATCGCGCGACCGAGCAGCGTGCGCTCGAAAAAGAGATGGACGCCAACCATGGTCGCGATGAGCAGGCCCACGATCCATAACGCCTGC
>Ga0207648_10000389_pt1 | contig 48602 bp, 49 predicted proteins | sample KBSMisM32_FD_184310 | JGI IMG/M metagenome (GOLD analysis project Ga0207648, IMG submission 184310) | Miscanthus rhizosphere microbial communities from Kellogg Biological Station, Michigan, USA - KBS Miscanthus M3-2 (SPAdes) (version 2) | ecosystem: Host-associated > Plants > Roots >... | reverse complement strand
CCGGCGCGTCCCCGGCGTGGAGCACCGTCACAACCTCCGCCCGCTCCCGTTCCACCTGACCGCTCTGGCCCTTCCATTGCCCCGTCGCCTCGACGACCGCCAGGTCCACGCGCTGGTTAGGCAGCAGCCTATGAGGAGCGCAGCTGTGCACGCATTTGCGGCAGCAGGTCATCCGCGAGCCCCTGAGCTTCCACTACGGTGTAGGTCAGGGCGGCACACTCTAAGACTGAGTCATGAAAGGTCCAGACCCAGTGTCGCAATTGGTGAAACAACTGTGGATCATGACGCGGATGCCCACGATTGCGCACCTCCAGGTCGCGAAGCCATGAGGAGCTCTGCACCTCAAAGGCGCCGCAGGGACGAAGCCCCCGACCGGTGAGGGGGTGCGAGGCGAACGTTTCGTCGTTCGGGGGTCCAAAGTGACTGGCATAGCATTGCCGGAACACCACGATGGTGGCCACACCGTCGGTCGCGGTGATGTAGGTAATTACAAGAGTATCTTCGTCGGCCAAGACGATGGGATCCGGTGCCCCGGAGGACGGGAGCAGCACGTCAGGTAACTCGTGAACGCGATCGTGGCTGTCGATAGTGTGCACTGGGAGATCTCCAACCGCTGCCCAACGCCGGCACTTCAGCGGCGGGCGACAATTGTATGAGTCCACAACTGACTGGTTTCCTCTAAGGATATACCGCCGAACAGGTGCGAGTGCTGGTGCGGTGCCATCCGCGCGGCACTCGAGGCTATGGCCGGCAGAGTCCGGCGGGCGTCCAATCAGTGGCGGGCGTCGAGCGCGGCTGGGTGGCGTCCTGGAGAATCAAGACCAGCGATTGGCGGATTGCGGTCCCAGTGCCGGTCAGCATCATCGGGAGGCCGCCCGGCACCATTACACCGGGTCCGCCGGCCCGCTGGACCAGTTTCCCCTGCGGGGTCTCCACACACTGCTCGCCAACGATAGTGTACCAGGCCTCGACTCCGGGGTGACGGTGGACCACGGAGTGCATGCCCGGTTCAAAGATCCCCTCCATGTACACGGCGGCGAAGCTGTCGGCGGCCACCAGCGGAAGGGGGCCGATCCGGGCCACCCGCTCTCCCTGAGCCGGATGCCAGGCAGAATCGGCGATGGTGAACAGCCAGATCTGCCCCAGGGAGTTGACGACCGTGCCGCGGGAGCCCTTCGCCGTCTCAGCACTTGCTTGCGAGGTGAAGCGGTCGATGTGCCAGTATAGAGCGGAATCCCCAGGCAAGTGACCCAGCTCTTCGCGCGCCGTGATATAGCAGCCCAGCGTGCGCTCGCCCCGCTCGGCGACAGGCACGCAGGTGCCACCGCTCTGGCCATGCAACGATGCGAACGGCAGGGCGGCGAGCGCCAGGAACCCGAGCGAGGAAAGGTTTGGGTAGGGCATGTTAGCCGGCCGCCTCTGACCGTGTTGGCTGATACCGGATGCGCAGCAAGTGCACCCGCACGGCGACGTTGATTGCGAGCGCCACATATGGTGCTACCAGCGCAACGGCCGTCGCGACGAGATAGATCAGAAAAGTTATCCGAAAGCCCCGGCGGATGCGGCCGATAGCTTGAGCATCGACCTCGGGGCGACGCAATTGAGCGCGAGCGATCGCCGCGACCAGCAGGTTGAACGCACCGCTGCCGAGGACGAACGTGCCGCAATAGAAGGCGACCGCGGTATTTGCCTCCGGACCTCCAAGGTGGGAAGCGAGGACTGCGGTCGGAAATGGGATGAACGTTACGTAGATGAGTGCGCAGCCGTTTGCCAGCAGGACTGGGTGAGTCGTCACCCGGATCAGCCGCATAAGATCGTGATGGACGATCCAGGTGACCAGAATGATGAAGAAGCTGAGCCCGAACGCGAGGTAAGAGGGCCAGAGTGCCACGAGGTTAGCCCACAGGGGACCTTCGGCGCCTGCGTCCGGAAGGCGAATCTCGAGGATCAGCAGGGTACTCGCGATGGCAAACACGCCATCGCTGTACGCTTCGATACGGCTGGTGCCCTCGGTCAATGCGACCTCCCATCGTTCATCCAACGGCCCGCGCTTCCTGCAGGGGATGAGGGTACGTGTTCACAACTGGACGGCTTCCTCTAAGGTGCGGCGCCTGACAGGTACAAGGGATGGTTAGACAGCAGGAGCCGACGAGGTGGTATCGGTCCGTCTCTCATCGACACACTGTTGCAGGCGTGTCAGCGACCGGTCCGTGGCGGCCGTGCGGAGAACGAGTGCTCCGGCGGCCCAGGTAACCAGAATGACCGGTGGTGGTCGTCGGGTCAGCCGGCGCTGCAACCAGCTCTGCTCGAGCTCTGCCGGCTGCAGCGTAATCGTCCGGTACGGAGCGATCTCGACGACAGGGCCGGCTCGAGGTAGGTCTCGGCGCCACCAGGAATGGCGCAGGTAATTGCTTTGGAAGTCCAGGCCGGTTGGGCGCACATACAGAATCCCGGGAAGAAAGCGACCGCGTTCCAACACGACGGCACAGGCGAGGCGATGGGTTGCGTCACTCGGAGCCGGGGGTACGATCCGAGGATCGCTGGCGAAGATCCGATCGAGCCGTCGGCCGATCTTTTTCTGGGGATCGCGACCGGAGATGAGCTGCATTAAGGCCCCGAACACGACACCTGCCACGATGGACATAGCGACGGCGAGGAAAATCTCTCGCCAGAACGCCCGCCCCTCAAGGCTCCAGTCCATGAGAAGGAGGAACTGTACGCCACCGAAGCAGACGATGTAGAAGGTAAGGACAAGGGTGTCGGAGCGCGCCCAAAATCCAGTATCGTCTTCGTCAAAGTCCGCGCGTGAGACGAGTTCCTGAATACGAACCTCGAGTGGAGGTATTTAGTCGGCTATCAGGGGTCACTCAGGGTCCTTGGTGCCTTCCATATGGAAGCGATGTAGTACATGATGGAACACCGGCGCCATGAGTAGGCCAGCGACAATGAGGAATACCAGGCCGGCGTACAGCGCATATATCGCCGCGAACACCTTTCCGGATGCGCCGCTGAATCCGGCTACTGGTCCCATGCCCCCGAGTAACATCGAGGCATTGAGAAACGCGTCCAGCCATTCCTGTCGGGCCAAGAGATGAAATCCCGCGGTGCCGACAATCAGAGAGACGATGACCAGGAGCCCTGCCCGCCGCGCCTGTTGTCCAAGGCTGTGGAAAAGGCGCCGCCGGCTCAAGTCGCTTTGAGGTTGTGAGTCGACCATGGGTCCTATCGCTTGTTTTGTGCGTCCGCCTGAGGGCTGCTTCGCCTGCGGGCGACGTGGGTACGAGTCCACAACTGGCTGGCTTCCCTCAAGGATACAGTACCCGACGGGTGCAAGCGCTGTTTAGACAGCACCGCCTGGTATGATGAGAGTTGAGCGGCTCAGGCGGGCACCTCCCGCTGCGATTCCCGCAGATACAGGAAGAGCGGCAAGGCCAGCGACACTCCGACCGTCAGGAGGCCAAGAAGCGGCCACCAGAGATGGCGGAGTGTCATTCGCCGCCCTTCTACGCGTATGAAGATCCACAGCACCACCGAGGACACGAAGACGTCCAGACCGAAGAACGCACTAATGTGATTGGCGAACAGTTGCTGGACCAGGAGTCGGCCATCTAAGCCGTGCTCATGAAGGAAGGGGACGAATTGAGAGTAGGGAAGCACTGTGCCGAGGATACACAGGCCTAGGTAGACGTGCTTCAGCTTCATCTCAACCTCCTGAGTGTCCGGCTACCGGATGCCTTCCTTTAAAGCTGGCGCCCGTCAGGTGCAGGCGTTGGTCAGGCTGACGGAAGAGCTTGTCATGTCCGCGGTTTGGCTCACATTGACCTCTCGCGCATCCTGAAGGCCCGCGCTTCATCTGCGGGCGACGAATGTGCGATTCAACAACTCGACGGCTTCCTAAGGAACTACGGTTATCGAACTGACGAGCGTGATGTCGCCAGCGGCGCCACGCCCATGTACCCGGACTCGACCAATCCCAGGGAGCGGGAACACCAGGCTAACGGGTCGTGGCAAGTCGTGAAGAATCGAGATGCAATTAGTGCCGGGCGGTGGCAAGCGATCGTACGGGGTGACATCGGCGACGAGACCGTTGGTACGGACGTCCGCTCGATCAGGTTGGTCACAGGCACCACCGAAGGTGGTGATTGTAATGTCAAACGGAACGCCAGCATGTGCGGTGTCGGGAAGGCTAGGAGCTACCGATCCGGCTCCAGCGTCCAGGAGGCCGACGACGCGTGTCTGGTCGGCGAGGGGGGAGTTGCATGCCCACAGGCCTGGCGCCAACAGAAGCCAGAATACGAAGAAGCCGGGTGAGCGGATCTGAATTGTCATGGCCTCAAGATAGCGCCCTGTCTAACGACTGGATGCGCGGGTTAGACGGCGCGGCGGCGGGCCCGGCGAATGTCCGCCGTGAGTTCTGGGAACTGCGGCTGATTGAACTCGTGCCCGCGCCCATCCAGGGCTCGCACCATCGCCTGAGGCAGGGCACGGCTATAGCGCTTGAGATGCTCGAACGGGATCTCGGGGTCATCCCGACTGTGATACAGGTAGAGCGGGGACAGACCCCGAAGCCGGATCCCAAAATCAGGAGGTAGCGCGAATTCCGCGACGTCCGGCCCCCAAAAAGGGGTGGCCACCAGGAAGAGGGCTGCGATCGGGGGCCGGCGCACCGTCTCCGAGAGGTATTTCAGCAGAACCGAAGCGCCAAATGAATGACCGACAAGAAGCGGCTTTCGGAGTCTCGCCATGACGTCGTCAATGCGGCGGGCCCAGGCCCAGTAGTTGGGCGCCGCTGGCCGGGGCATGCGTGGTGCCCGGACGACGTAGCCGCGCCCCAGGTCCAGCCCGAGCAGCGGCTCCCAGTACACTTTGCCCTGCCGCCGCCGGGGCTCACCAGCGCCATGAATGACGAGAACGGTTCGCCCCATGGACGAAAGGTGACGGCTGCACCCCGAGCGAGCAAGACGATTGGCGCGCGCAACTGAGAGGCTATCGTGGTGCACCCTCTATCACAAGCGAAAGCTTGCGAAATGCGGTTGGCTACTGTTGCAGCGGAGGACCGCCAGCAGGCTTCATACTGTCTTCATCGCTTCTTTCCGACCGCTCCCCTAAGATGAAGCGCTAGTCATAAGGAGGGCTTACATGTTCCGTCCCATCCTGACCGTCGCGGCCACCACTCTGGTGCTTGCCGCCTGTCATGAGTCATCCACCGCCCCCGCCGCCGAGTCCACCTCCGACAACACGTTGACCGCAATCGCGCCGGCGCCGGGAAGGGTGAAGTGGCGAGTGAAGCTCCAGGGGGACTACTCCCTCCACAGTCCGGGCATCGCGGCCGACGGCACGGTGTACGTAAGCCTTCCCGAAGGAAAGATCTACGCGATCGCGCCCGACGGCAGCCAGAAGTGGATCTTCCAGGCCGGGCTTGGCGGCGGCGTGTACGGCCCGGTATCCGTGGCCGGCGACGGGACGATCTATGGCGCGGGACTGGTGCCGGCTCCGGCGGGAAGCGGTGCCACTGGCGCCATCTTCGCACTGACCCCGGCGGGAACGGTCAAGTGGAAGTTCGATGCGACCGGCAACGACATCATTGCCGGGCCCAGTATCGGTCCCGATGGCAATATCTACGCGGTCGCCGAGTTTCCGGGGATCGGGCTCTTTTCGCTGACACCGGCCGGGCAGCTACGATGGAAAACCGGCAGCTTCGGTGAGTATGGGCCGCTGGGCCAGGAGATCGCCTTCGGCAGCGGGCAGCTCTATTTCGCCTTCGACATGGTCGGTATGGGGAGCCCGTCGCTCTTCGGCTACAGCCTTGCCGGGGCCAAACGGTTCCAGCTCCCCAACCCGGCAGACAACTCCCAGCCGGATGTGGGCCCCAACGGCAACGTGGTCATCGAGAGTTTTCCCACGGGCGTGGGCTTGAGCCTCACCGGCTATACTCCCGCCGGTGCAATTGCCTGGAGCTACTACAGGTTCCCCGGGAACACCCAGGAGCACCCCGACGTGGGTCCCGACAACACGTCCTATACGGTGCGGAATCTCGGAACCCTGCTTGCGTTGGACGCGGCGGGCCAGGAGCGGTGGCGGTGGGTGGATACGACGATCATGCTCCAGCCCCGAGTCCGGCCCCAGAACGACCTGCTCTTCATGGGCGGCCGCGTCAGCTACGGCCAGTCGGGGTACTTCCAGGCGGTCACTTCCGGCGGCGTCCCGTTGTGGCGCGTAGCGCTGCCCGATGAGCCCGGGTTCCCGCCTTACGGCCAGCTGTTTCCCGTGACTCGACCGGTGTTTTCGCCAGACGGCAATACTGCCTATGGCGTGACCGATGTCCTCGGCGATGGGGCCAACCCGTACTGCTTCCTCTACGCGATCGATCTCACCCCCGCGGGCGGCGGCGGCAACAGGGCACCTGCGGCCACTCTCACCGCCACCACCTCAACCGCGATCGCGGCCGGCGGTAGCGTCACTTTCCGCGGGAGCTTCACCGACCTCGATCCGGGCGATGGTCCCTGGGCGTATCGGTGGAAATTCGGCAACGGGAAGCTCAACGGCACCATGACGGCGCAAGGGAGCAACACCAGGAAGCGGGTGTTTTCCACCCGGGGGACATTCAACGTGGTGTTCAGCGTGACCGACGCACGGGGAGCGATGGGTACGTCCAATACGGTGGTTGTCCAGGTGCACTGAACGTCATCCAGTCGTTCGACCGAATCCCACCCGCACGCGCTCGCGGGTGGGATTCGTACGAAGAGGATACGAGTATTTCACGCTGCCATGCCTACCGCGTGCCCCAGGATCGGGCCATGTAGCGGCTCGGGACGCCTGACAGGGCAGCAAGGGCTCTCGCGATGTTGCGCGCTCTTGCCTCCGGCGACTTCAGCCGTGCGAGATAACGCACGATCTCCTTCTTGCGACTGGGGGTTAACCGGTTCCAAGCCGCCGTGGCTTTCTTGTTTGCCGCAAGTGGTTTTCGAAACCACTCGGGCACCCGTTGCATGGGTCCACCTCGATACGCGACGTCGAAGACTGCCTCGACTACCACCAAATCGCCGACCTTGGTATTCGACGCACGGCGGAGATCGGCGTGCAGGTAGAGATAAAACGACCCATCCCCAGTCGGCATCAGGTTGATCCGCCACGGCGTGCGAGGCCGACCGTTGATGCGCACCAAGACTGGAAGGGGCCTGCGCCAGCCCGACCTAAGCGCTTCAGCCCTGGCGGCGCTTACCTGCACATAGGGATTAACGCCAGTGATCCGAATGCGGGCGTTAAAGGTCAGTTCGGTCATGTGCGAGTGGCGGCCTGACGCTCCGTGCGCCTACTCTGGTCTCGGGCGATCAACAGATCCTGAGTCTTCCCGTCCGGCGTCCGATACATGTATGCCCCCGCCGAGGTTGACCAACACTGAAATAGAGCACCGCCACCTCCATCCCATCCCGCACCACGGTATTGGTCACCTTGAGGGCGGCGAAAATCTCGTAGGTCTTGCGGCCGAGCAGGAGGTCGAACCTCTCGTTGAAGAAGAGATCGCGCTCTTCGCCAAACTCTTTATCGAAATAGGGCATCTGCCAGCCGCCGCACTTGTAGCCCTTGGTCGGATCCTCAGATAGCGCGCCGGCGCTTGAATGACCCCGTCCATGGAAACCATGGCGCCGACGATAATCTTCGCATGGGTCACCCCTTTGTACTGCTCAACGCACCAACGGCCTCCGTCCCGACCATCTCGCTTTTGCGCCGAGGCGAGCTCAACCAAGGGAGTCGTCAGAGCGATGATTGTGCAAGTTCGAGCGGTTCCATTGCTACCGATGTGTCCAAGCCCGCGGCCGTCGGGCCTGCCAGTCTGCATACGCTTGATAGTCTCTTGGCCCTAGAGTCGCCCACACCCGGTTGGCGGATCCGGATTCGGTGTATAGGGTGGGGCACCGGAGGAGTAGGGGCGCACCGCATTTACCCGAACGCTATCGACAAACCACCGCGTCCCGTGAACATCGTCCACGCGCTCCCGCTTCCAGTCCGTTCCCAGCAGCACCCAGCGTTCCCGCTGCAGCGCGCTGGTGTCGACCCGGTGGGGTTGGCCATCGATTCGCTGGATACGAGAGAATTCCTGACACACGTTTACAACCACAGTGTCTCCGTGGCTCGCAAAGTCGCGAATCGTGTTGTGCACGTAGATCACGGAGTCCACCAAGCTCGATAACAGGCGCGTTCGCGCTTCCATCGACTGGTAATCGTAGACAGTCCCGTTCGGATTGATGGAGGTGAAGGTTGGCGCCTGAAACGATAGGATGGCGGTCACGTCGTTGCGCGCAACTACAGAGTCCAGACGACTGTATTGTCGCTCAATCGACGAGCGTTCAGTCTGGCAAAGGGCGCGTGGTGGCCCGGATATGGCGACCATCCAAAGGCCGAGACTGGCCCACCAAGCGGAACGTGGATGAAACATCGGCACTCCAGGAAGGTGATTCCTGTAGACAAACCACCAGGGCAGTACGGTTGCTCGCTTCAGTCCCGATGGCTACTTTCTCGGCTCATACCGCATCGCCACCGCCCCCGAACCGAACTCCCGCCGGCTCACGAGCTTCAAGTCGATAAGCTTCGATAGCCCAGCGAACAACGTCGGCCCATGGCCCACTAGCCTCGGGTGCAGCACGAACTCGTACTCATCGATTAATCCCAGCTCCGCCAGCGCCAGCGGGAGCTTCACGCCCCCCGTGAACAGTCCCTTGCCCGGCTCCCGCTTGAGCTTGTCAACGGCCTTCCCCAGATCCTCGCGCACGAGCTCCGCGTTCCAATCGACGCGCTCCAGGGTGCTCGACACCACGTACTTCTTCGCCGCGTCGATCGTCCGGGCGAAAGGCTCCGTCCAGTCAGGCATCGCTCCCGGACGCCTCGGCAGCCGCCACGCTGCCTCCATCATTTCGTAAGTCACCCGGCCAAAGAGGAGGGCATCGGCCTGGGCGATGTTCTCCATCGCGTGACGATGTATCTCTTCGTCCGCGATCCCTACACGATGATCGCAGCACCCGTCTAATGTGACGTTGATTGAATAACGAAGGGGTCTCATGCTGTGAGGACCTCCGATGGCGTAGACCAGCAACGTTTGCCAACTCACTCACCCGATCGGGCTCCCGTCTCCGGAAATCAGCGCCGTCCCCTGACCCGAAGCCTGGAGTCACGCCGCAATCCGGCGGCGGCGAGCCAGGTAGCCCACCGTAGCAAGGGCGATGACTCCACCGGTCAGCAGCCAGGCTGACGCCGAGGCCCGCACCAGGAGGCCCACGATGAGGACTGCCGCCAGCCACGGCACCACGCTGCCTGCGGGCATCACGAATGGCTTCCTCTCGGCACCCACGTTGCGGCGCCGCAGCTGGCCCGCGCCCACACAGCACGCCAGGTACACGATAAGCAGGGCCACGTCCGCCAGGATCGCCAGCTTCACGTAGGTGCCCGTGATGGCGATCAGGCACACGATTACTCCCTGCACCGCGATCGCGATGTGCGGAGTCCGGTACGCCGGATGCACCCGCGCCAGAGGGCGGGGGAAAAATCCGTCGGCCGCCAGGGCGAACAGGGTCCGCGGCGTGGACAGCATCATCCCGGTCATGAAACCGAAGGTGGAGAGCGCCATCCCCACCAGGATGAGCCGGGCGCCGGAGGGCCCGGCGAACCGCTCCGCGGCGGCGGCGAGCGGCGCTTTCGCCGTGTCGGGCGCCGCCAGCGCGCTTCCCAGTACTCCCTGAGCCACCAGCTGGACCGATATGTAGAGCAGCGCCACCCCCAGCAGTGCCACGGCGATCGCGCGCGGCACCGACCGCGATGGATTGGTGACCTCGCCGCTCACCTGCAGCGCCGATTCCATCCCGAAGAACGCGAACATCAACAGCAATCCCGCTTCGCCCACCCGGCCGATGGGCGGCAGTGCGCCGATGGCAAGATTCGCGGGCTGGATGTGGGAGAGTCCGACAACGACGAAGGCGACCAGCGGCAGCAGCTTGGCAAGGGTGGAGATGCCGTTCACCCGCGAGCCCAGTGTGGTACCCCGAATGTTGACCCAGGCGAGTCCGGCGAACAGCGCAGCCAGGACGCCAACCCTCGCCAGCTTTCCGGCGAACAGGGGGAAGAGGCTGGAGAATGCATCGGCGAAGACGGTGGCCACGGCCGCCATGGCGAGGGTGATGCCGAGCCACAACAGCACCCCACATATGTAGCCGACATAGGGGCCGAGCGCCGCCTCGACGTAGGCATACGGTCCTCCACTCTGCGGCACCCGGCTCCCCGCCTCGGCGAAGCAGAGCGCGACCAACCCGGTCGCGACGACGCAGACGAGATAGGCGAGGGGCGCGGCGGCGCCGAGCGAGCCGGCAACGTGCGCGGGGAGGACGAAGATGGCGGCGCCGACGGTAATGTTAAAAATGGCGGCGGCGAGGCCCCGCATGCCAATGACGCGTTGGAGCGTCCCTTCATTCATGTCAGAGCGCTCCCGGTGTCGGCGACAAGAGCTCCAAGCGCGTGTTAGGCGGCAACTCTCCAGGCCAGACTAGCGCTTGGGTTTGCCGCGGGAGCCTGCTCGGGCGCGCCTTGAGGTCACGGTCGCCCGACGCTCCTGAACCCGCACCTTGGCGAGTTTGGTGATCAGCCGCACCGGCAGGCGCTCCCCAAGGTCAAACCGCAATGTACCGGCACCCGATCGATGGGGCTTCAGCTGCTTCCCATACTTGGCCATCATGCTTGCGGTGACGGGGTAGATGCTGACGTGGCCTTTGAACGCCGCCATGTAAAGCAGGTACTTGCCATCGAGATCGAAGGTCGGAATGCGGTAGCTGATCCGTTCCTTGATATCGGGAGCAGCTTTCTTGATCGCCCCGCGAATCTGCCGAAGCGACTTCCGAGCTTTCGGTGGCGCAGAGGCGATGTACTCAGATATGGTCGCGGGAGTCGCCATTGCAGGATGTCAGAGGGGTGAGGGTTGCCGCCTAAGCCCGCGCTTCACCTGCAGCGACCTATCGCAGGGAATCGAGCCGGCTCTGTAACACGGTGGACAAATCGCTTTCCTTGTCCCATATCACGGATGAGCGCTGACAATAGCTCGCCTCTGCTTGAGCTCCAATGTATTGCTCGTAGCCCGACGTCTTGATCGTCACGAACGGAGTCCACTCGGGGGTGCCTGCTTCCTGCGCTGGCAGAAACTGGCCGCACAACATGTACTGAGCTTCTCCACTGGCAGTCGTAACGTGCCCAATACGCACATCACGAAAGCGGACTGGATCTGGTGGGCGGTGGGTATGAAAGTCCGCCGCAGCCGATGTAAGCAGGAACTGTACGACCGCGGGACTCACCGGCTGAGAGTCACTGCGCGTGACTGGAGCCTTGTGACAGGCTCCGAGTAATAGTGTTACGAATAGGACTATAGGATATCGCATAACCCTCCTTGTGGGGTAACGATCGGTATTCAGCTGCAGTATCCAAGTCGGGCGGCGCGCCGCTCGTCGAGGGCCTGGTTGGCGCCCTCGCATGTGAACGTCTCACCGAGCTGAAGCTCACGCCGGCGAGAAAGGGTCTGGGGTCAGCCTACGCCTTGCGTACTTGGTAGCGCAGGTGGGTAACGCCGAGCCCCTGGACCACCGTCGGGTTGCCAAGGACGGCTGGCGTACCGGCGAGGTGGTCGAAGAGTCGAACTCCGGAGCCAACCAGAACTGCCGCCATGTCGATATGGATTTCGTCGAGGAGGCCTGCATTCAGGAGCTGCTGGATGGTGTCCGCGCCGTGGACGGCGACATTCTTCCCGCCGGCGGCGGCTTTGGCCTGCCTCACGGCGCTGGCGAGGCCGTCGGTCACGAAGTGGACAGTCGAGTCGGGTCGCGGCCATCCGGCGGGGATCTGGTGGGTCAGGACGAATGCCGGCCCCCACGCGTGATTGCCGCCCCAGCCATCGGCCACCTCGAACGTGCGCCGACCGGTGAGCACGGCACCCAGTTCCGACCAGAGACTGCGCAGGTGCCCGGCGCTCGGCGCGGACACCTTGAACGTCATGCGGTCCGACCCGCCGGTCTGGAATTCGACGTCACCCGAGTTCATGTACCAGTCGAACACCTCGCCCACGCCATCGTTGGAGTCGGCGACGAAGCCGTCCAGCGACATGGACATGATGGCGACGAGCTTCGACATCACGATGTTCCTTCCAAGGCTTAGATACTGCGTTCAGGGGATCGAGTCCGCTACAACGCCCGCATCGTGATCGCCGGGTCGATCCGAGCTGCACGAAGCGCCGGCAGCCAGCACGCGCCGATCCCGATCGCCGCCATCAGTATCGCTACCCCGATGAAGGTTGTCGGATCATATGGTGCCACGCCGAAGAGGAGTCCCTGGATGAGGCGGGCCGCCAGGAATGCGCCGGCAACGCCGAGCACCAGGCCGATCGCCAGCAACACGCCGCCTTCGCTCAGGATCATCCGCTGGACCCGACCACTGTCGGCCCCGAGGCTCATGCGGATGCCGATCTCGGTGGTGCGGGCGTTGACCGAGAAGGCCAGGACGCCGGCGATCCCCACTGCGGCGATGATGACCGCCAGGATGCCGAACAACGAAACCAGCGCGGCATTCAGGCGTCGAGGCGACACACTCTGATCCTTGATCTGCGCCACGGTCATCACGTTCTCGATGGGGGCCGCCGGGGCGATGCCCCGGACCACTCGTGTCGCCGCAGCCGCCAGACCCCCGACGTCAGTGTCGGCCCGGAGCACCAGGACACCGGTGATCGCGAGCTCCTGGGCAAATGGCATGAACACCACCGGCCGTGGCTCCGCATCCAGACCGCCATCCTGGGTATTGCCGACCACACCGACGACGGTGCGCCAGTCGCCGCTGAAGGGCGTGAATCGCAGCACGTCGCCGGTCCACGCGATGCGTTTGCCGATCGGGTCCTCGCCGGGAAAGAACTGATTGGCCAGCGCCTGGTTGATGATCACGACCCTGCCTGCGCCCTCCTGGTCGGTCGCGGCGAAAGGGCGTCCCCGGAGCAACGGAATCCCGGCGGCGCTGAAGTACAGTGGGTCTGCGGTGCGATACTCGGCCCGCGGAATGGCCTCACCGACGGCGAGCATCCTGCCCTCCGCCTTGATCTCCAGCTGGATCTGGCTGGTCCCGAGCGGCATGATGGACCCGACTCCGACATCGATGACCCCGTGGATGGCCTGCATCTCACGCTGCATCCGCTGGTAGCGCTGCTTGGCGTCGACGTCGTCCGCGAGGGTCGCCGTCGCCGGGGCGATGAGCGGTACCTCCATCGTGAGCACCTGCTCGGTCCGGAGACCCGTACTCACGTTGGAAAGCTGGATCATCGTACGGGTGAGCAACCCCGCGCCGGCCAGCAACACGACGGAGACGGCGACCTGGACGACGACCAGTCCCCGCTGCAGTCGCTGCTTCTTCAAGCTGCCGCTGATCCGGCGCATCCCGGCGGCAATCCAGGACGCAAAGGTGCCTTCCTTGGGCAGCGACGCGAGGAACGAGAGCAGGAGGGCGAGCGCAACCGCCAGCGCGCTCGTATAACCCAGCACCACTCCGTCGAGGCGGATTTCGCTGGCGCGCGGGGAGTAGCGCTCGGCGAGCGAGGTGAGTAGCCGGACGCCTCCGATCGCGAGGAGCACGCCGAAGCCCGCTCCCACGAGTGTCAGCGCGAGATTTTCGACCAGCAGCAATCGCCTCAGGCGGGCCACGCCGGCACCCAGGGCGGCCCGGACCACCAGCTCATGCTCCCGCTGCACCCCTCGCATCAGCGTCAAGTTGGCGACGTTGGCGGCCGAGATGATCAGGACGAATGCCGCGGCGGCCATGAGCAGCCAGAGCGTCAACCGGGCCCGTTCGCCCAGCACTTCCTTGAAGGGGATGACCGCGACGCGGTAGTGGGACCCGGGATCGTACGCGTCCTGGTGATCGCGCTGCATGCGGGAATAGACCGCGGTGACCTCGGCCCTGGCCTGCGGCACGGTGGCGTCGGGCGCGAGCCGGGCGATCATCTCGGTCATCCGATGGGTGCGGCCCTGGACCATCTGAGCGCTGAGGTGGTGCGGGCTGATCACCATGTTGAGCAACGCATCGGCCCGGTCGGGAAAGTACGGCGCGGCCTGGAGCACTCCGATCACCGTCACCGAGGTGCCGTCCAGTCGCACCTGTTTGCCAATGATGCCCGTATCGCCGTTGAAGCGGCGCTGCCAGAACTCCTGCGTGAGCACCATGACAGGGGGAACCCCGGGCCCGTCGTCGCCCGGCCCCGTAAGGCGGCCCGCCACCGCTGAAAGCCCCATGACCTCGAAGAAGTTACCGGTCACTAGACCCGCATTGATGCGAACGGCGTCGTCCTTACCCTGAAGCGTCAACGTATATGGGGAGAATTCCGCGATGGCGCCCAGCGACCTGGCGCCGTTGCGGAAATCGTTGATCTCTGGAACGGAGAATTCGATGTTCGCGCCCCCCGGTCCGTCGACCGACTGTCGCAGGTAGAGCAGCCGGTCGCCGTCACGGTGGGGCAGGGGCTTGAGCAGTACGCCGCGGACCACGCTGAAGATCGCGGTGTTAGCCCCGATGCCGAGCGCCAGAGTAATGACTACTACCGCGGTGAAGGCGCGGCTGTGGCGCAGCCCGCGCAGGGCGTAGCGGATGTCGGCGACGACGCCATCGATCCAGGGCAGTCCGCGCTGATCCCGCACCGCCTCGGCGGCCTGGGTGAGACCTCCGGACATGAGCAGCGCCTGACGCCGCGCCTCGTCCGGCTGCATGCCACGCCGGATGTACTCGGCGGTTTCCATGTCGAGATGGGATTGCAACTCATCCTGGAGATCGTCGTCCGCCCGATGTCCGGTGAAGAATCCCGCGATGCGCGCGAGCGCTGCCCGAAGCTGTCTCATGACATCTCCGGGCGCGGCCCGAGAAAGTCGGCGATCAGATCGGCGGTCCGATGCCAGTCGCGGGCCTCGCGCACCAGCCGCCTGCGCCCCGCGGCCGTGAGCGCGTAGTACTTGGCCCGACGGTTATTCTCGGACTGGCGCCATTCGGCTGTGATCAGCCCCTCCTGCTCGAGCTTGAGGAGGGCGGGGTACAGCGTGCCATAGTTGAGGGTGAGGCGGCCCTTGCTCGTTTCCTCGATACGGCGACCGACGCCGTAGCCATGCAGCGGCCCGAGCACCTCGAGGGTCTTGAGGATCATCAGGGCGAGGGTGCCCTGCTTCACGTCCAGTTTGTCGGCCATGTGTCGTCCTATGGGATACCCATACGACGATAACGCCGAAGGCGTGGCTCACGCAATAGGGACGGCATGACGCTTGGCCCGTCGTCGTCAACGGGGTTTGGGATAGCGACGCTTCGTGTCGGCTACCGATCGGGTGACCAGCGTTTCCAGGACCTTCAGATCGACGTTGGCCAGGCGCCTGATGTAGACACATACCTTCCCCGTCTTGTGCTTTCCCAGCTGGGCCAACAAGACGTCACGACTTTCGAAGCCCGGCGCGATGTAAACAACCAACTCGCTTCCCCGCACGGCAAACCCGGTGAGAGCGGAATCGCCTTCGTGACCGCTCGCGTACTTGTAATGGTAGCTCCCGAATCCGACGATGCTCGGCCCCCACATCCTCGGTTCCTGCTTGGTAACCCTTCGCATGAGAGCCACCAGCGTCCGCGCGTCCTTCCGTTGCTCCTCGTTCGCAATGGCAGCGATATGACTCTCGGGGCTGACTTCCGTGGGTTTGGTCTTGGGTACCGACACATGGGCCTCCGAAAGGTGAAAACGCTGTGGGCGCGCCCGGTGGGGGACCCGAACCTTGGTAAAAGTCCTCGATAGAGCAATATCACACTGCCAGACTCGAAATCCCGGCCACTCCCGAGCCCACTGTGGCTTCTTCCGGGGTAAGAGCCTTGGACGCTCCTTGACAAGAAAAGTTGTCAATGATACCTTCCTCCCATGCTCGATATCCAAGTCATCGATGATCCGGCGGCGGCGACGGTGGCCCTGGAGCCGACGCGAAGCCGACTCCTCTCCGAGCTGGCCGCGCCCGCCTCGGCGGCAACGTTGGCTACGCGGGTCGGCCTGGCTCGGCAGAAGGTCACCTACCACCTGAACGCGCTGGAGGCGCACGGGCTGGTGCGGCTGGCCGAGGAACGCAAATGGGGCGGGCTGACGGAACGGCTGCTGGTCGCCACCGCCGCTTCCTACGTCGTTTCGCCGGGCGCGCTGGGCCCGGTCGCCGCCGATCCGAATCGGGAAGTCGATCGACTGTCCGCGAGCTATCTCATCGCGTTGGGCGCACGCATTGTGCGCGAGGTGGGCGATCTCGTGCGTCGTGCGAACGCGTCGGGCAAACGCCTGGCGACGCTGGCAGTGGATACCGAGGTTCGCTTCCGGTCGCCGACGGAACGGGCAGCATTCAGCCACGAACTCGCCGAAGCCATCGCGAAACTCGTTTCGAAATATCACGATGCATCCGCCCCCGGCGGTCGCGCGCATCGCCTGGTGATCGTTGCGCACCCCCTACCGCAGAAGTCAGAGCCCAAGGAGCTATCATGAGCGTGAAGCTGGAAGCAAACGGACGCCGTTCGGTGCAGGTCGAATTCGAGGTCCCGGGCACGCCGGAGGAAGTCTGGCAGGCGCTCGCGACCGGGCCCGGCATTTCGGCCTGGTTCGTTCCAACCGACGTCGACGAGCGCGACGGGAAGCCCGTCGCAGTGAACTACCACTTCGGTCCGGGCATCGAAATACGGTCGGTGGTGACGGCGTACGATCGGCCCCGAGTATTCGCCCAGGAGGGAGAAGGCATGACCCCGGGCGCGCCACCGATCGCGACTGAGTGGCGAATCGAAACGCGCGGGGGAGGGATTTGCACCGTCCGCTTCGTCCATAGCCTGTTCGCCAGCACGGACGATTGGGACGACCAGCTGGAAGCTGCCAAGGGCGGATGGGCAGGTTTCTTGAACATCCTGCGGATCTATCTCAAGCACTTCAGCGGCCAACAGTCCGCGATCATGCAGATCACGGCTCCCGTCGCGGGTCCGGACGCCGAGTCATGGGAAACGCTGACCACGGCGTTGGGAGTGAAAGGCCTGAGCGTCGGGAAGCCTTGGACGACGCCCGCGGGTGTGTCACCGCTCGGCGGCGTGGTGGAGCTTCTCACCGAGGATCCGTACGATGCCCTGTTGAGGCTCGACAAGCCGGGGCCAGGCATAGCCGCCCTTGGCGCCGTCACCTATCCCGGTGGCCAGAGCGTGGTGGCGATGAACCTGTACCTGTACGGCGACAAGGCGGCCGATACCGTCGCCCGTACGAAACCCGTATGGCAGGCGTGGTTCCAGGAGCGCTTCCCGATGCCGACGGAGATCAAGAGCGAATGAGAACGCTCAAGATCATCGAGCATATCTCGCTCGACGGCGTGATCCAGCACTCCGCTGATGGCGGTGACTTCCCCTACAGCGACTGGACCTCACCCTTTCGGACCCCCGCGGGCCGGGAGGCCGTCCGGGCGGCACATGGCGAGCGCTTCGACCTGCTGCTGGGCCGTCGCACCTACGATATCTGGTCCGGCTTCTGGCCGAAGGGGCCCAGCAGTCAGATCGGGGACCGCCTCAACGCAGCGACGAAGTATGTCGCGACCCATCGTCCGGAGAGTCTTGCATGGGGCCCGTTCGAGGGCGTTGGACCGGACCTCGTCGAAGGCGTTCGCCGCATCAAGTCGCAGGACGGCCCGGGCCTGGTCCTTTCCGGTAGCTCCACGCTGACATCGACGCTGCTCGCACATGGGCTTGCGGATGAAGCCGTGCTGATCGTCTCTCCGGTCCTGTTGGGGACGGGGAAGCGCTTCTTTGCGGAGGGAACTCCGGCACAGGTATTCAATCTCGTCAGCACCCAAGCCACGCCGTTGGGGGTCCTCCTCAACACGTACAAGGTCATGGGACCTTTGAAGGTCGGATAGTTCGACAATGCGATTTGACGATTGCTCGCTTCGCTCGCTTCATATGTTCGCCCGCAACTGAGCTCAAGGCGTTAGGCGGTGTCACCATGATTCGGGATGTCCTTCGTGACATGAGGTACGCGGTCCGCTCCTTCGCCCGGAGACCGCTCTTCACGGGCGTCATCCTCCTCACGCTCGCGCTGGGCATCGGCAGCACCGTGGCGATCTTCAGCGTAGCGAACGCGGTTCTGTTCCGCGCCCTGCCCTTCAAGGACCCCGACAGGCTGGCGTTCGTGTGGACCCGGCTGGCCGCCACCGACGTCGCCCGCTCGCTGGTCTCGGGACCCGACTTCAAGGACTACCAGACCGAGACCACCCAGTTCCAGGAGTTCGCCGGCGCGATTGCCATTCCCGGCACCCTCACCGGCGACGGGCCGCCGGAGCGGATCACCAACGCCTACGTCACGTACAACCTGCTGAGCCTCCTCGGGGTCCAGCCGGTCCTGGGCCGGACCCACATCGCCGAGGATGCGTTTCCGATCGATCCCAAGCAGTTCGGCCAGCCGGATCCCAAGCTCCCTCCCGGCAAGGTGGTCCTGAGCTACGGCCTGTGGCAGCGGCGCTTCGGCGGCGATCGGTCGGTCATCGGGCGCACCATCCTCATGGATGGCTGGGGCTCGCAGGTGGTCGGCGTGCTGCCGAAGGATTTCCGCATCTATCTCCCCGCGGACGCCGCCATGCCGACCAACATCGACGCCTGGGGGGTCCTGCCGAGCAATATCGGCGACTTCGAGCGGGAAGCCGCGTGGCTCACGGTAGTGACCCGGCTCAAGGATGGCGTCACTCCGGCACAGGCCCAGGCCGACATGGACCGCCTCGCGAGGCACCTGAGGGAGACCTACCAGTTCCACGCGACGCAGAAGCTCCAGATCGTCGTGGGCGGCATGCAGCACGACGTCGTGGAGCACGCTCGGCCCGCGTTGCTGGCACTTCTCGGGGCGGTAGGATTCGTGCTGCTGATCGCGTGTGCCAACATCGCGAACCTGCTCCTGGTGCGGGCGGCCGAGCGCGGGCGCGAGATCGCCGTGCGCGCGGCGCTCGGGAGCGGGCGGGGCCGCATTGTGGCGCAGATGCTCACCGAGAGCCTGGTCCTCGCCGCCGCCGGCACGGTGCTCGGCCTGCTCCTCGCGTGGCAGGGGATCCGGGTGATCAAGGCGCTCAGCCCAGCCAATCTGCCGCGGATCCAGAACGTGTCCCTCGATGCGGGCACGTTCGCGTTCGCCGCCGGCGTCGCCGTGCTGGCGGCGATCCTGTTCGGTCTCGCTCCGGCGCTCCGCGCGGTCCGGGGCAACCTGGCGGACCGTCTTCGGGACCGCTCCGCCGACACCGGCGGCGCCCGGGGGAACAAGCTCCGCACGGTCCTCGTGGTCACCGAGCTGACGCTGTCGCTGGTCCTGCTGATCGGCGCCGGGCTCATGGTGCGTAGCTTCGCCGCGATCCAGCGAGTGGACCCCGGCTTCGACCCGAAGAACGCCGTGACGTTCACCGCGCCGCTCCCCTTCATCAAGTACCTGACGACCCAGTCGCGGGCGACGTTCGTGAACCAGCTGGGCGACCGCCTGGCGACCATTCCGGGTGTCGAATCGGTGGGAGGCGTCACCCCCTTACCGCTGGCCGGCGGCGAACAGTACTCCGTCGGCTCGTACGGCCGGATCGGCGAGGCGGACGACCAGTACCGGGCCAACAAGGCGGACTACAAGGCGGTGCTGCCGGGATACTTCGAGGCAATGAAGATCCAACTGGTGGCCGGCCGCACCTTGCTCCGCTCGGACAACGAGGTCGAGGCGCTGGATGTCGCGCTGGTGGACCAGAAGTTCGCGGCCCGGCTCTTCGGCACGCAAAATCCGCTGGGGGCCCAGATCCTGGTGGATCACTTCAACGAGAAGACCTTCTCGCTGGAGCGTCTTCCCGTGACCATCGTGGGTGTTGTGGCGAACGTGCGATCGGCGTCCCTCGCCGCCGAGGGTCGGGAAACGATCTACCTACCGTACGTCTTCCAGTCGTTCCTGCCGATCACCTTCGTGCTGCGCACCGCCACCGACCCCGCCAGCCTGATGCCGCAGATTCGGAACGCGGTCACCGCGCTGGATCCCGATGTGCCCGTCGCCGACCTGTCGACGCTCGAGTCCTGGGTCACCGAGGCCATGGCCCAGACCCGGTTCCTGCTTGCCCTCAGCGGTACCTTCGCCGGCCTGGCGCTGGTGCTCGCGGCGCTCGGCCTGTACGGCGTCATTTCCTATTCGGTGCGGCAGCGCACCCACGAGATCGGGGTGCGCGTCGCCCTGGGCGCCAGTGATCGCGACGTCCGCCGGCTGATCCTCGGCCATGGGATGGTCGTGGCAGCGGTCGGGATCGGACTCGGCCTGGCCGCGTCGCTGGTGTTGACCCGAGTGGTGACCAGCTATCTGGTGGGCGTGAGCGCCACCGACCCGGTCACCTTCGCCGGTGTTCCGGTGGTGCTGCTTGGGGTGGCGGCCCTGGCCTCGTACCTCCCCGCGCGACGCGCAGCGACAATCGATCCGGTCCGGGCGCTGCACGAGGAGTGATTGATGAGCGGTGAGGCTGCGCACAAACCTCGGGCATCCCGCCTGACGCCTTCGCTTCACCTGCGGGCAACAAATGTAGGTCTCCACAAATCCAATTCCTCAGCAACCGGCGTCCGTCCGGTGCAAGCGCTGGTGAGGACGCATCCCGCCCCAGTTCTCAATGCCTCAGCCGGGCAAGTAGCAATATCCGACGGGCAGGATCGCGCCTAGCGCCAAGACGATCCAGGTGACCCTGAGCCAGGGTCCCTTCAGTCGTCATCTCCCCCCTCCCAGGACGGACTCATTCCCCGTCGGAGGGGAACTCTTGACTTAGTTCATATATAACTATATAGTTGTATATATGAACAGTCGCCACTGTCTCCTGCTCCTGACGTTGAGCGGGGCCCTGCCCGCCGGGCTCGCCTCCCAGCAGCTCACTCTGGCCGAAGCGCTGGCCCGGGCCGAGGCCACGGGGTACGCCAATCGTGCCGCCCGGGCCCAGGCCTCCGCCGAGGAGGCTCGCAGTCTCGGCGCCCTCCAGGGGACGCTCCCCACCCTCCGGGTGGAGGGCGGATGGGTGAGGACCACGGAACCGCTCAGCGCCTTTGGATTTATCCTGCGGCAACGCAGCGTGACGCCGGCCGCCTTCGACCCCGCCAGCCTCAACGACCCCGCGGCCCGCAGCAACTGGAACGGCGGCGTCATCGCCGAGGTCCCCCTCGTCAATCTCGACGCGTGGGCTGGGCGGAGCTCCGCCCGCGCCGGGGCCCGCGCCGCCGCTCGCAGTGCCGATTGGACCGCCGCCACCACCCGGTTGCAGGTGGTTGAGGCCTACTACGGCATCCGTCTCGCCTCCGAGGTGGTGCGAACCCTCGAAGTCGCCGAAGCGATGGCGACGGCACACGTCCACCAGGCCGGCTCGCTATTCGAGCAGGGGATGGTGACCCGCTCCGATCTTCTCCAGGCCCAGGTCCGGGCTGGCGACATCACCGCGCAGTTGATCGGTGCCCGGGCCCAGGCGGAAATCGCCCGCCGGCAGCTTGCCCTGGTCCTCGGGACCCCGACTGATACCGCCTTCGCCGTAGACGATTCGCTCCCCTCTGCTGAGCAGATCCGGCGGGTGGCCGAGTTGCTTGCTCCGGCGCCCCTCGAAGAGCGCGCCGACGTGGCGGCTGCGAAGGCTTCGGTGGATGCCGCGGGTAGCGATGTCCTTCGGGCCACCCGCCGGCTCCTCCCCCGGCTCAACGCCTTCGGCCGATACGACTGGAACGACCCGACCACCCCCTTCCATGGGGATCGCTCCTGGACCCTCGGCGTGATGGCATCGTGGACGCCGTTCAGCGGATTCAACGAGATCGGCGATGTCCGCGGCGCTCGCGCCCGCGCCACGGCGGCTCGCACCATGGCCGAGGCCACCGAAGGTCAAGCGGCACTCGAGGTCTCCTCGAGGGAAAGCGACGTGACGGTAGCACTTGCCCGGCTCGCCATCGCGGAACAGTCGGTGGAGCAGGGGAGTGAAGCCCACCGGCTGGTGGCGCGCCAATACGCCGGAGGTCTCGCCGGTATCAGTGACCTTCTCGCTGCTCAGGCGACCGAGACATCCGCGCGGCTCGGCCTGGTCCAGGCGCGTGTCGCACTAATCATCGCCCTCGCCGCGCGCCAGCTCGCGCGTGGCGCCGATCCCGCGGCGCTGACCGCACTGGAGGAATAATGTTTCGCCCGCTCCTGATCCTGACCGCCGTCGCCCTCGTCGTGGCCGGCGTCTCCCGGCCCACGCCAGCCCACACTCCCGCGAGCCCCGGTCTTCCAGCGATCGAGACGGTGGCCGCCGTTGACACGGTCATCGTCGCGACCGTCGAGGCGGCGGGAATCGCCGCGCCGATCGAACAGGCAACCCTCAGCACTCGGCTGATGGGGATGGTCACCGAAGTGCTCGTCAAGGAAGGGGAGGCTGTTCGCCGGGGCGAGCTGCTGGTGCGGCTCGACACCCGCGATCTCTCCGCGAAGGAGGACCAGGTACGCGCGGGCCTCGCCGCCGCCGTGTCGCGCACCGCCGATGCCGAACGGTACGTGGTCAGGATCCGGGCGCTCTACGCCGACAGCGCGGCGCCCAAGGCGCTGCTGGACGGCGCCGAGGCAGGGCTGGCGCAGGCCGCGGCGGGGCTGGCGCAAGCCCGTGGTGCCGAGCGCGAACTCGCCGCAGTCGCGGCCTACGGGGCGGTGCGTGCGCCGTTCGACGGCGTCGTCACCCGCCGCTTCGTCGATCCCGGCGCGTTCGCCGCGCCGGGGACGCCGCTCGTGACGGTGGAAGATGGGCGTATCCTCCGCATCTCAGTCACCACAACGCCGGACCTCGCCCGGGGCATCGCGCGCGGCCGGATGATCGAGAGCCGGATCGAAGGCGTTTCGGCCGTCGCGAAGGTGGAAGGAGTGGTTCCCGCGCCGGGTGGCGCGCTCTACACCATCAATGCGCTGGTGACCGACCGGGATGGCCAGTACGCCAGCGGTGGCGCGGCGGTGCTCCTCGTTCCGCGCGGAACCCGCCGTGCGGTCTTCGTGCCACAGGCCACCATCTCGCGGCAGGGGGACCTTACCGGCGTCAGGGTGCTCGAAGCCGGCGGGCCGACCCTCCGCTGGGTGCGGCTCGGTGCCGCGCTCGGCGACCGGGTGGAGGTATTGAGCGGGCTGCAGGGTTGGGAGCGGCTGGTGGTCACCCGCGTGAGCGAACGGAGCTGATCATGGGGATGGCCGGACGGGTCGCCAAGGCGTTCCTGCACTCCAAGCTCACGCCGCTCGTGGTGCTCGCGTCGCTCGCAGTGGGCGGCATCGCGCTCATCGCGACGCCGCGTGAGGAGGAGCCGCAGATCTCGGTGCCGATGATTGACATAACCGCCGCCCTCCCGGGCGCCAGCCCTGCCGAGGTCGAGCAGCTGGTGACGCGGCCGCTCGAGAAGCTGATGTGGGAAGTCCCGGCGGTGGAGTACGTCTACTCCATCGTAGGCGAGGGGTGGACCCTGGTTACGGTGCGCTTCAAGGTGGGAGAGGATCAGGGGAAGAGCGTGAGCGCCGTCGAGGCCAAGCTCGCCAGTGCCGCCGGCGACGCCCCGCCGGGCGCCCTCCCGCCGCTGGTGACGCCACACTCGATCGATGACGTGCCGATCCTCACCCTCACGCTCCACAGTGCGAGTGACGGCCCCGACGTGCTGCGCCAGGTGGCGGCGCATCTCGACGATGAAATCCGCACCATTCCCGACGTCTCGACGACCCACCTGATCGGCGGGCGGCCGCGCCAGCTCCGCGTGACCCTCGACCCGTCGCGCCTCGCCGCCGCCGGGATCTCGCCGGGTGAGGTGATGATGGCGCTGCAGGGCGCCAATGCTCGGCTCCCGGCCGGGGAGTTCAGCGCCAGCGACCAGACCTTCCTCGTGACGATCGGCGCCGAGCTCCGGAGCGCGGACGATGTAGGGTCGGTGGCCGTAGCCGTGCGCGGCGGCCGCACCGTGCGGGTACGTGACGTGGCGATGCTGTTCGACGGGCCGGGAGAAGTAGTGGACTACGTCAGTCACGCTGAGAGGGACGGGGCAGTGGAGCACGCGGTGACACTGGCGGTGGCCAAGCGCCCCGGTGCCAACGCCACGGCGCTCGCGCGCACGGTTCTGAGCCGGGTGGAAGAGGCGCGCGCGCGCCTGGTGCCGCCGGGAATCACCATCTCGGTGACCCGCGACTATGGCGAAACGGCGCGCGAGAAGGTGAACGAACTCATCCTCCACCTCGTCCTTGCCACCGCCTCGGTCACGGTCCTCATCTGGATCTTCCTGGGGGTGCGCGAGGCGTTGGTGGTATTGGTTGCTGTTCCGGTCACCCTCGCGCTCACGCTCTTCACCTACTACGCGATGGGTTACACTCTCAACCGGATCACCCTCTTCGCGCTGATCTTCTCCATCGGCATCCTGGTGGACGACGCGATCGTGGTGGTGGAGAACATCTATCGGCACCTCAGAGTGGGCGGTCGGCCGGTCGAGGACGCGGCCATCGAGGGGGTGGACGAGGTCGGCAACCCGACCATCCTCGCCACCTTCACCGTGATCGCCTCGATCCTGCCGATGGCGTTCGTCCGCGGAATGACCGGACCCTACATGCGTCCGATCCCGGTCGGCGCCTCCGCCGCGATGCTAGCGTCGCTGGCCGTGGCGTTCATCGTGACCCCGTGGCTCGCCTTCAGGCTTCTGGCCACGCGGGTCAAGCCCGGTGGCTCCGGCAGCCACGGCGAAGGGGTCGAGAGCGGCTTCGGCCGGCGGTATGCTCGGCTGATGAATGCGCTGATGGACCGGACTGCGGTAAGAAACCTCTGCTACGCCGGCGTCGGCGTCCTCCTGCTGGCCTCGATGGGGCTGGTCGCCGCGCGGATGGTGGAGATGAAGATGCTCCCCTTCGACAACAAGTCGGAATTCCAGGTGATCCTGGACCTCCCGGAAGGGACCACGCTCGAGACCTCGAATGCCGCCGCCCAGGAGGTCGCTGCTTGGCTCCGGACGGTGCCTGAGGTGCGGAGCACCGAGACCTACGCCGGCACGGCGGCGCCATTCAACTTCAACGGCCTGGTTCGGCACTATTTCCTGCGGAGCGGCGGCAACGTGGCCGACGTGCAGGTGAATCTCCTCCCCAAGGGGGAACGGCACCGGCAGAGTCACGCTATCGCGCTCGCGGTTCGCCCGGCGGTCGACTCGATCGCCCGGCGCTACGGCGCGCGCACCAAGATCGCCGAGATCCCACCGGGACCGCCGGTGCTCTCGACTATGGTGGCCGAGGTGTACGCGGCTGACGACTCGACGCGCCTGGCCGCGGCGGAGCAGGTCCGCTCGGTCTTCGAGGCGACGCCGGGCGTGGTTGACGTCGACTGGACCGTCGAGGCCCCGGAGTCCCGCCTCGATCTCCGGGTGGACCGCGACCGAGTGGCCGACCTGGGGGCGAGCGTCGCTCAGGTGACCCAGACCTTGGCGCTCGCGCTGAGCGGCGCGCCCGCCGGCCGGCTGGTCAACCCCACCGCGCGTGAGCCGGTGGCTATCGTGCCGCGACTGGACGTGTCTCAGCGTTCCTCGCTCGAGGCGTTGCTGGCGGTGCCGATCGGCACGGCGCAGGGCCCGGTGCCGCTGGGCCGATTCGTCACGGTGGACAGCACCACGCGCGAAGGGGCGCGCTTCCGGAAGAATCTGCGGCCGGTGATCTACGTGACCGCCGACGTCGGCGGCGTGATCGAGTCGCCGGTGTACGCCATTATGGCGATGAACGCCGTGCTCGACTCGGTGCGGGTCCAGGGTGCGGAGATCGGGCGCTATAACGCCGTTCTCCCCAATCGGCTCGACGAGACCGCGATCAAGTGGGATGGCGAGTGGCAGGTGACGATCGAGGTGTTCCGTGACCTGGGGCTGGCATTCGCGGTGGTGCTGCTCCTGATCTATGTACTGGTGGTGGGATGGTTCCAGTCGTTCACCGTGCCGCTGGTGATCATGGCCCCGATCCCGCTCACCCTCATCGGCATCCTGCCGGGGCACGCGCTCACTGGGGCGTTCTTCACCGCGCCCTCGATGATCGGGATGATCGCGTTGGCGGGGATCGTGGTCCGCAATTCGATCCTGCTGGTGGACTTCATCCAGCTCGAGGAGCGGCGGGGACGCTCACTGCGGGACGCGGTGCTCACGGCGGGGGCGGTGCGGTTCCGCCCGATCGCGCTGACGGCGGCGGCGGTCGTCGTCGGCGGACTGGTGATGGTGCTCGATCCGATCTTCCAGGGACTCGCCGTCGCGCTCATGAGCGGAGCGGTGGTGGCCACCGGGCTCACGATGGTGGTGGTACCGCTCCTCTACTGGGAGTTGCGGCGGCGTCAGCGAGGGGCGGGGGCCTAACCGCGCTGGCGGAGCTGTTTCCGGCGGCGTTCGAGGACCTTGTCGATCCCGGCTGAGATGAAGGAGCAGAGCTCGAAGACGGTGGGGTCGGCGACGCGGTACCAGGTCGTGGTCCCTTCCTTCCTCCGCTCGACGAACCCCTGCTGGAGCAGGAGCTGAAGGTGCTTGGAGGCGTTGGCCTGACTGGCGCCGCTCTCCTCGGCCAGGTCGCCGACGCTCTTTTCTCCCCGCCGGAGCGCGTTGAGGAGCCGGAGCCGCATCGGCTCCGCCAGGGCGCTGAACCGCTCCGCGATGACCTCGGCGCTGCTGTCCGTCAGTTCCATCAATGGGTCGCCTCTCGTATTCAACTATTTATGAATATAAGCATACAACGGCTGGGGCGCCAGCTTGCCCAGGCGCCTTCACAGCGGGCCGAATGAGGGAGAGTGTTGCACCACAAACGTTGATCGCACAGACCTGCCATCGGATGAGCAATACTCGTCGGAGGAGGAGGCGCCGGGTCGAGCCGGCCTAACGAACAGGGTTCGGCTGCAGCGCCTCATGGGGCGCAGCATGTGCAAGATGCGGGTAGGCCCCGGCAGCTTCACCCCGTAGTTCGGGTGGCTCCAGCTCCACCTGGAAGCGGACGCTTCATCTGAAGCTCAATCGCGCCGTCCCGCTCCCTCGCAACCTGGTGACCGGTTGGGCGGAAGCCATGGCGGGCATAAAGCCGCCGGGCTCGTTCATTGGACGAAATGACCATGAGCTGCACGTGCTGAGCGCCACGCTCGAGTGCCCATGCCAGCAGCGCCACCACGAGCGCATCAGCGGCTCCGGTGCTGCGGAGCAGGGGATGCACCCACATGGCCAGAAGGTGCACGATCGCGGGGTCCTCGAGGTCCGGCGCACCCGCAACAAGGCCGCGCGGGGTGCCAGCCTCTTCAAGGATCAACGTGATGCCCGGCGCGAACCAGCGTTGCCAGTCGGCTGCTGTCCGAGCCAGCTCGCGCGCGTAGGTGGATCCGAACGCCTCCGGGGCGTCGCTGAGTGCCTCGAGGCGGAGGGCGCGAAGCACGGACTCATCCCCAAGGATCGCGCGGCGCACATTCATGATGTGCGAGTTCTCATAACCCCGCAAAGAACGCCGCGATATCGCGGGCCAGCAACTCGGGCTCCTCGGCTGCGGCGAAGTGCCCACCACTCGGCATTGGGGTCCACCGGCGCACGTTGTAGAGGCGTTCGGCCCACTCACGGGGAGGGGTTCCCTCATCGACAAATGTATTGGCGAAGACAGCGATGCCAGTCGGCACCTTGACGAACTCCTGTGGTCCAAGCGTGACGCGGAACCGCCGGTTGTCGTTGTCGAAGTAGTCCCGCATTGAAGATGTGATCGTCTGGGTGACCCAATAGAGCGTTACCGTGGTCAACAAGAAATCGCGGGAGAAGCGCTGATCGAGATTCCCGCGGGAATCGGCCCAGGAGCGCCACTTTTCCAGAATCCAGGCGGTGAGCCCGGCCGGCGAGTCGTTCAGCCCGTAGCCGAGCGTCTGGGGTTTCGTGGATTGGATCGCCTTGTACCCAAATTCCTCCTGCCAGAACGCCGCATTGGTCTCACGATAGGTTGTCTCCTCTCGGGACAGCGGGCGCGCGCCTGGTCCGGTGTAAGGGGCTATCTCCAGATTGCTCAAGTGGACGCCAATCACCGGCTCGGGATCGGTCAGGGCCATGAACGTCGCAACCCCGGCCCCGAAATCTCCGCCTTGAGTCCCATAGCGCTCGTAGCCCAGGCCACGCATGAGACGATGCCACAGAGCGGCGACGTGCTGGTAGTTCACCCCCACGTGAGCCGGTCGATCGGAGAACCCGTAACCCGGCAGTGAAGGGATGACCACATCAAACGCGGGACCCTCGATGCCGTGGGCACCCGGATCGGTCAGGAAGGGTACCAGCGGAAGCAGCTCGGCGAAGGTGCTGGGCCAGCCATGGGTCAGGATCAGCGGAATCCCGTGCCCGCGCTTGGCCCTCTCATGGACGAAATGGATGTGGACGTCGTCGAGCTTGGCGCGGAACTGATGTGCGGTGTTCAGCAGGCGCTCTTGGGCGTACCAATCGAACTCATCGGCCCAGTAGGCCAGCAACGATTTGAGGTACTCGAGGTCAGTTCCTTGCTCCCATGCCTGGCCTGGTGCCTGATCAGGCCAGCGGGTGTTGCGGATGCGGGTGCGGAGGTCAGACAGGATCTCCGCCTCGATCCGGATCGAGAACGGGGTGATGTCCAGGGGTGAGTCCATTCTATCCTCAAGCAGGCCGTGGCCGTGAGGCCCCGGGCTACTTCACAAAAGTGAGATACCCCGCCGTGTTGGTCACCGCCCCGATCTTGCCCTGAGCGCTGAATGCAAGACGCCGCGGATCGCCACCCACGTTGAGCGAGCCGGAAATCCGGCGCTGCTGCAGGTTGAAGACCTGCACCTTCCCCGTGCCCGGAATGGCGATCCAGGCCCCATGGTCGTCCGGCGTGACGCCGACGCCGAAACCACCGCCCAGCGCCGATTCTGTCTGGTTCTCCTTCGTGGACCCGCTGTCGCACGCAGCCAGAAGGACCACCGCGCCAGACCGTACGACCCGCGCCAAGGCGTTGGAACGCATACGCCTCGTTCTGAGGAGGGACGGAAGGTGGACGGGCATAGTGCTACCGCATCCCCTCAGCCAACATGGACAGTTCGATCTAGATCCCGCTATCCCGCCGTGTTCCGAGCGTGGGAAACCCTCTACGGGTTTCAGCCTGACCCGCAGCAATAAACCCGTATGTGAGGGCGTTGGGCTATTTCGGGCAGCCTTCATCGCCGCCTCGACCAAGTCCTTGACCCCGTGCGGCAAGGGATGAGCCGCGACCACTTCCTTAGAAACAAGCGCCCGGCGCCCGCAGGTCTGCCTCTCGACCAATGCCCCAGCTTTAGCGCTCCTGGTGGCCAGGCAAGGCGGCGACACGCCAGCTGAGGGTTGCGTCGGGTTACGGTTTTCCTGCGGATGGAAACCGGATGGCTACAAGGGTCTGGTCATCGGCGAGCATGAGTATCTGGTCGCGCGAGGAGTCGGGCCAGTAGGTCGGCGCCTTCTCGTGGAGCCAGATGCGCCCCGCCTCACTGCCGTCGTCCAAAGTCACGCGGAGGAGGCTGTTGCCCTTGTGGCCGGCCGAGTCGGGTTGGTTGGTGACGAAGTAGGCGTACCGGTCGGAAATGGAGGCGGTGCCGAATGTCGACAGGGCCGAGAAGCCTTCCAGCAGCTGGAAGAAGCTCGCCCCGGGGGCACGGTAGTAGCCTTGGTAGAGCAGCGCCCCCTGCGCGTCCACGCAGAAGAGATTCTGGCGGGAGACGATGATGAACTGATCACCGCGTCGGAGCATTTGCGACGCCGACTCGCTCTCCTTGAAGCGGAGCTTCGCGAAGCCCGTCGTATCGCCGGTCGCGAGGTCCGCGGCGAGGAAGCGGTCGTGCGAGACGAGGTAGTAGCGGTCCCCGGCGATCTCGTATGCAAACCCGTCGGTGCGCACAGTGAGCGGTCGCGGCCAGCGCGACGTCCCGGTGGCAGGGTCGAGGAGGTTGACGTAGTCAGCACCGGCGCGGACCAGGACGTTCGCGGAAACCGTCGCCAGGCGCGTGGCGCGGCGTGGCAGCAGGGCGGTGTTCTGCCAGCGCACGTGCCCGTCCCGGGCATCCACGCCCACGAGGCCCTTGTCCCGGGGGATGATGAGCGTCGAGTCGAAGAGTCGCATCGCCGCGTAGTCACCGACGTCCGGTACCCGCGGCCCGGCGAGAGCCTCTCCCTTCCAGAGCGTGGCGCCGCTACGCAGGTCGATGTTGATCGGTCCATCGGGGCTGACGTAGACGATCAGGCTGGTGTCACCCGATAGGAGGAATGTCTGGAATTCGGCGATGTCGGAGACGCCGTCGTGCGCGGCGAAGGCCGGGGGTTGCTCGAAGAGGTCATGGCGCTGCCAGAGCCGCTCCCCGGTCGAAAGGCGGAGGGCCGCTAAGGTCCGGTCGGAGCTCTGTGTCCGCAGGAACAGGAGCAGGAGATCGAGGTTCTCCATGGCCGCAGCGCCGCGGATCTCCTGGAAGGGAGGAAGGGCAGTGGCGTCCCAGCGCGGCTGACCGGACACGAGGTCGAACGCCACGATCCTGTCCTGGCGGTACGAGAACCCGGTCTTGGCACCACACGGCATATAGAGACCCCAGCCGAGGCTGGGCAGGTCGAGCTGCTCCCAGAGCTTCGCGCCGGTGGTGGCGTCGACGGCCACGAGGGCGTCTTTCGTCCCGACGAGAAGTTCGGCCGCGTCGCACTCACGCAGCCGCTTGATGCCCGCGCCGGCCCGAAAGCGCCAGACGGTGTCCGCCGCGGTGGATTGCTGTGCGGCGACCGAGCTCCTGGAAAGCACGCAAGAGCCGACGACAAGCGCGGCAAGCAGCGGACAGCGCATCTGGCCCTCCCTGGCACGAGGATGTAGTGGATGTCTTGATATTGCGGTCTAGGAACGGGAGCGCTAGGGGGCGTCCTCGATGCTACCGCCGCTTCAGCCGACTACCCCTGGTGGTGACTCCCGGAACCGGCAAGCGACGCCGCGACGAGTCCGACGAGATTGACTGACGAGTCCAGGCCGATCATGCGTAGTGAGAGCGACTCGGACAAGCCGTAGGCACCCATTGCCAACGTCAGCAGCAGGCATAGCGCCACGGTTGCGGATACTGCTGCGATGTGCATACCGCGTGGGTGGCCGTCCGCATACGCCATGATCGCCACGACCATCGGGTCGCGAGTTCGTCGGTGGCTTGAGCGGACAGAGCGGAAGGGCTCAGGGTGGCGACAGTCAGGGTGAGCCCAGCGAAGAAGTGGCGCAGCTCGGGGCGATACATCGTCGCCTTTCGCTCAGAGAAGTTGTCTGGCCGCATAGCCTCCGGCCCCGTCGGCGAACCTAGCCCTCGCGCTTCATCCGCTCCTGGCGGGCGATCTCCCGCTCGCTGGGTGAATCGAGCGCGTCCTTCCTGATCTGGATCTCCCCGTATCGCTCGTAGTGGCTAATAAGAACGCCGGTGGACGAAACGCGGGAGCTGGTCAGCTTGAACGAATGCGGCGCCGAGCCCGGGCCGGCTAGCTACCTGGCTTGGCGCGAAGAAGGGCGCTCCAGCGAAGCCTGCCCCACTCCATGACGAGCCGCGAGGCGCCGGCCTCCGCCCCATCCACTCGAATGGTGAACTGCTCCACGTTCGCGGGCGTCGAATCCACCGTCATCGGCAGGCGCGCGATATCCCTGCTCGCGTCATACCGGGTGCCCCACTGGCCGGACTGGCCGTTGATGATGAGTGCCACGGCATTCTGGCTCGGGAGCGTAAAGAGCGTGTAGGTCCCGGGGCGCAGGGAGACACCGCCAAGCTCGATCGGCGCCGTCGTGGAGAGTTGGGTCGCGGCGTTCGCGCCGGTGCGCCAGACCTCGTCGTAGGGCAGCAGGTCGCCCACGAGGGTGCGGCCGCGCCGCGAGGGCCGGCTATAGTCGATCGTCAGCCTGGCCGTTCCGACCGTGGCCCGTACCGTGTCGCGCGGGCTGAGCGCGCGCGCGAGACCGGTGGCCTTCTCCTCGGCCGCGAAGCGGGTCGCGATGGCGTCGATGTCCGGCAGTTCGGTGATGCGGCGGACTTCCTGCTTGTAGGTCGTGCCCTGCCCGGAGTACGACTCCATCCGGCCGTTTGCGTCCACCCGCGCGGTGCCGGTGCCGGCCAGTCCGGTGCTGCGGATCGCGTACGAGCCATCGGCTCTGCGCGCGATGTCGGCGTAGCCCACATGGCCCTCATCCCAACCTTCGAAGAAATACTGCCCGATGCGGGCGCTGGTCGTGTCCTTCTGGCGCCGCGCCGCGTCCAGCAGCAGCTCCCAGGTCGCGTACACGAAGGCGTTCCACGGGACGGTCTCGACGTATGTCCTCCGGTACGCCCAGGAGGTATCGCCTGCCGCTGTCCGCCGCCTGAACGCGGTTCCGGCATCGGTGAAGGTGGCGGTGTGATGGATGTGCTGTGCGTCGGCCGGCGCATTGGGGATGTACGTGTCCATCGACCAGCTGCTGATTGCGCCGTTCGGCCCCAGCTCGGCCTCCCAGTGGCGGCGGGTGACGGCCGGAGAGCGCCCGATGGCGTCGCTAACGATGTGGTTGCCAGTGCGGGTGACGCGTTCGACCGAGGTGGTGTCATTGCCGAGGACGGCGATGAACCCGTAGGTCTGGCTCCGAGCGCAGGAGGCGAGGCCCAGGATCAGCGCGGCGAGCGTGGCGATAGTTTTCATGGTAACAGAACGGTTCGACGCTCTGCCGGTTTCACCCGTGACTAGCTGACCCCCGCCGTCGAGGCGGCGATCACCGGGGTAGTGATGGGCGGTCCGCTGAGCGTCATCCGCGCGGATTACCGCACCCGATTCGTGCCTCGTTGAGCGCGGCCTCGTACTTGTCGAGGTACGGATTCGCGCGGTAATGCGTCACAAATCCTTTCGCGGCGCAGTCGCTGAAGCGGTCCACCTGTGCCTGCGTGATCAACTTCGACATTAGCTGCTGACTGAAGCCGTCGCTCACCGTCTTGCGGGCCCACGCTGTGAGGCGCGCGTCCTCGAGACACTCGGTGCAGTCGAGTCGGAAAGGGATCCCGACGTGGAGATCGTGGTCGGGCACCCACCGGGTGCCATCGCGGTCGGTCTTCCACTCTTCCGGATGAGCCAGGCGGTGCTTGAGCACCGCTTGCGCGAAGCAGTCACAATCGAAAAGCCCCTTCAGGTTCTGGGTACAATATCCCTTCGAGCTTGCCACACCGGCCTGCGCCGCCTGACGCGCCTCCCCGGTAAGAGTGGCGGGCGCGGGAGGCGACGGTGTCGGTGCCGGCGGCGGTGGCGCTGCCACTTTCACTGCCGGGGCCCCGCCGTACGTCCAGGAAAGCTCGTTTACCTGCTGCTTCATGGTGTTCCGCAGGTTCGCGATGAATGCCGCGCGCGCGCTGTCGGCGACCGCGTCGGAGGGATACGGTCCCTGGCAGGAGAGATATGGAAGTGCCGTGATGCCGTACTGTGAGGTCATCACCGCATTCCATGCCGGATTCACCTTCGTCGCCTCCGCCGGCGCAACCTTGAACACCGGGCTCACGTAGCCGACGCGCTTGCTGAAGTCGCGGGTCATGCAGACGTACGGTGCGGGGGCTTGGGCGAACGCGGGAGACGACGATGCGAGGAGCATGGAGAGAGCGATCGCAGCGAGGGATGGTGGGGCAGGTGGGCGCATGGTGACTCCTCGAGCCGATGGAATGCGGGAGTGGACCACAAGAAGCCGCCGAGGCGGACGAGGTGTCAGGCCACGCGCCATCTGTGCCGCGGGCGTACCCCCCATTCCGAGGGATCGCAGCGGATCCACGCCGCCTGACGGCCCGCGCTCACCTGCGGGCGGCGGGTGCTAATCCGAACCAGCGTCGCTCGCGGCCTGGACCGGCCTGAGTTCGGCGGGAGTGCCAGCGTCGGTGAACCGCGCATACCGCTTCTGGGCCGAGGCCATCAGCTCCTGGAAGTGCCGCGTGGGCCGGACGCGCTCGAGGAAACGGTCGTGTCGGGTGAAGTACACATAGTCCACCCAACCGCGCACCCTTACCGTATGCTCGAGCCAGCTCAGCGCCTGATCCGCCTCCCCGACCAGCGCGTAGGCCCCGGCCATCAAGTACGACCAGTACTCGTCCGATTCCGCCATCGCGCGCTCCGCCGCGCTCGGCGGCGACAGCACCGCCTCCCGGTCGCCGGTCAGGCCGCGCCGGAAGCGCACCGCAACCGCCGCCAAGTGATCGTCCGAGGGCTGGTGTTCCAGCCACTCGAACTGGCTTGCCGCCTCCGTCTCGCGCCCCGCGGCCACCAGCGAGACGGCGTCGCAGACCCGGCAGATCGTGCTCAGCGGAGCCAGCTCGATCGCCCGCCGGTGCGAGGGCAGCGCCGCGGCCGCGTCGCCGCCCAGCAGGTAACTCAATCCCAGCAGGCAGTGATTGCTGGCCGTGAGCGGGTCCAGCTCGGCCAATCGGGTCAGCACCTCCCGCATGGGGCCGATCCGCCCGCCCAACAGGTACGCCCCGGCCAGCTGGTGCATCGCGTCGGGATTGTTGGGATCGGCGGCGCAGGCCTGGGTCAGCAGCCGAACGGCTTCCCCCGCGTTGCCCCGGCGGTAGGCGACCTGACCCATGATCGATAGACCCTGTGCCGAGCCGGAGTTCAGCTCGAAGGCTCGGCGGGCACAGGCCTCGGCTTCCCGCAGGGTGGTCTCCTCGTCTCCGGCGAGAACCACAGGGGACCATGCGTACACCGTGCCCAGCATCCCATACAGCGCCTCGTGAGGGCCCACCACGTCAAGCCCATGTTCCGCCAGCGCTCGCGCCGCCGCCATTCCTTCGGCGGTATACCGGTAGTACTCCTGCCGGGCGCGCTGGTAGTACTCGAAGGCGCGGAGATTCGCGATCGGACGCTCCGCGATCTCGCGATCCTCCGGCTGCGTCAGCGTGATCTGCAGCGCCTCGACGATCTGGCGCGAGAGCCTCTCCTGCAAATCGAACACGTCGTCCACCGTTCCGGCGTATTTCTCGGCCCAGAGATGGTTATCGGTGTCGACGTCGATCAGCTGGGCCGTGATCCGAAGGGCGGAGCCCTCCCTGCGCACGCTCCCCTCCAGCGCGTAGCGGACGTTGAGCTCGCGCCCGATGCGCCGGAGGTCCCAGTCGGTCTCCTTGAGCTTGACCGACGAGGTCCGGGAGATCACGGTGAGGGCCCGGACCCGGGAGAGGTCGGCGATCACCTCCTCCATCAGGCCGTCTGCGAAGTACGCGTTGTCGGGATCGGGGCTCAGATTGGCGAACGGCAGGACCACGATCGCCTTCTTCGGCGCGACTGCGGGAGCTTCGGGAGTTTCCACTGCCTCCAGGGCCGACAGGAACTCCAGCACCGTCGCGAACCGGTCCGCCGGAACCTTGGATAGCGCGCGCTCGACCGCCCGTCGCACCGACATCGGCACTCCGGGGCGAATCGTCGTCAGCGGGGGAACCGGGTCGCGCATCTGGCGCGATATCACGGCGAACATGTTGGGCCCGGTGAAGGGCGGTTCACCCGCCAGCAGCTCGTAGAGCACGCAGGCGAGGCTGTACTGGTCCGCCCGGGCGTCCACCCCGCGTTCGCCGGTGGCCTGCTCGGGACTCATATAGGCGGGGGTTCCCATACTCAGCCCGGGCTCCGTCAGCCGGTCTCCGGCGGCGATACCCGCCGCATCCGCGGCACCTGCGATGCCAAAGTCAGCGACCAGGGCGTGGCCCTGCGAGAGCAGGACATTTTCCGGCTTCACGTCGCGATGAATCAGTCCTTCCCCGTGGGCGTAGTGCAGCGCTTCGCCGGCCTCCCGCACCAGGCGGATCGCCTCCGCGACGGGGAGCGGACCCTCGCGCGTGAGGCGCTGGCGCAGGGTCTCGCCATCCACGTACGGCATGACGTAGAACGGCCGGGGCGGAACCTCGTCGGTGGCGCCGGAGTCGAGCAGGGCGAGGATGTGGGGGTGCTGCAGACGCGCGAGAATCTGGATCTCGCGCAGGAAGCGCTGGGCGATTTCGCCAACGACGATCTCGGGCCGCAGGATCTTGATCGCGACCGGGCGGTCGTGCTTGCGGTCGCGCGCCAGATACACCACCGCCATCCCGCCATGGCCCAACTCTCGGTCGAGCGTGTAGCGGTCGCCCACGGTAATCGGGTCGAGGACAGCTCCCTTACGCCGGCGGAACATGCCGAAAGGTAGGACGGAACGCGCCGCCAGGCGACTCGAAAAGAACCTCATACTAGTAAGTCGAACGACCGGCGCCCGGATCGACATCTCCGGCGGTGCTCGGATCAGCGCTCCGCCAGCTTGGGAAACATCGCCGGCAGCGGTTCGATGAGCTCCCAGCCGGTACCCTCAACAACCGGTTCCACTGTCAGCTCTTCGAAATAGTGGTCGAGCACCGCGGCTCGTTCCTCAGCCAGCGGTGGCTGGCAATAGTCCACTTCCTCCCATGTCGCTCGCCCGTTCGGCAGCCGGCGGGCCCGCCGCAGAGAGGCAGAAAGCGCCCGGCCGAATGGCTGGAGCGGAACGAACTCGTTGCGGGCAAGCTTGTCACGCAACTCGTCCATGAGGTGCACTCGCGGGGATGCTGTAACCAGATAGTGTGCCATATCTCAACCTTCGGGCCGCCTAACGCCGCGCGCTCCACCTGCGGGGAACGGGGGTACGAGTTCACAAATGGACGGCTTCCTTTGAACCTCGCGGCACGCAGGTGCAAGCGCTGGTTAGGCAGCGCGTTTGAGGAGTCTGCCAGTCAGGTAGTCAATTCCCTACGGAGTTACTCCTCCTGGCGGCAAGTGCTTAGCAGGGAGTGAAACAATCCCGGAACATGCGTTTACGTAGACAGCATCCCCTGCCTTGTAATCCACGATAGTGTCGACAACGTCACGTCCATTTTCTACTTTGCTCGCTGTCATCCCACCCATCGTGCCGAACACTAAGTATCGTTTTCCAACTTTGATAGCGCGGGTGGTATCGGAATCAAGGCCCACGAACAGAGTAGCTGTATCTAAGAGTTCACCCTTCCAGACACGTTCGATCTTTATTCCGACTTCACGAGTCATCCACGAATACTTGTTGCCAACACTGACAACCTGCTTAACGGGGCGATTTTGTGTGACAACACCGTAGAACACCAAATCAGTCGCAGTGGTTGCGCTATCTAGCTCTACTGGCGTGTTGCACACTGAACGCTGCGCCGCCAGCTGCGTTGGCCCCACATAGGTGGCCAGTAACACAAAGACGAGACGATGCATGACTAGCTTAGCTCCGGTTTACATACACCCAGGCTTCGCGTCTGCCTAACGAAACGTGCTCAAGCCGCGGGCCGGCAGCTTCAAGCGCAGGTAGGCCGCCACGAGGCATCAATCATGACGGACTACCGGGGCCGGCTCCGCTGCAGGTTCACCAGTCCGCGCACCGCAAGGACGGCGGAGAAGAGCCCGGTTACTGCAAGCGCGAGGAGTATCCAAACGAAGAAGGACGCGTCGGGTCTGGCGAGGGCGTCGGCAACCCCTCTTGCCCGCCTTAGATGCATGACCGGCATAGCCAGCGCGACGAGTGAGCCGAGGAGCATGATGACATGCCCCGAGCGCCGCTCGGCGAGCACCAGCGTTCCCCAGAGCAAGACGACCAGAATGAGCGCCGCGATGAGGAGGCTCTGCAGGCTCAGCTCGCCCGGGTCGTGGAGGAAGTCGCTCGTTAGGTGAAAGGTCAGGAAGAGAATGGAGAGAAGCGACGAAACGGTCAGCAGGGTGCTCTGTTTCACTCGGCATTCTCCTTGTCAGATCAGGACCCCGAGGGCGCCTGGTTCTGTTGGGCGAATCGTGAGCGCCATTAGGCGTAGCGGCCAACGCCGGCAATTCTGCCAGCAGCAATTGCTCGTTATGCCGCGTGTCACTTGCTCGCGTCGTCGTGTGCAAGGGACGACGAAAGAGCGCGGTGGCCACTGGCTTGGTCGAGCAACTCCTTCGCTTCCTTTTCGAAGGTCTCGATGGCGTCGGCGCCCGCAGGCCACCGTACCGGAGGTTCGTTCTGGCTGGCAAGGTGGACCAGTGCCTTGGCGAGCTTGGCGGGGTCACCGCCCTGCAAGCCATTAATTGCCTTCCAGCCCGCGACCGTCTCACGAGTCCTCTGAGCATAGTCGTCGATGGTGGCGTCGGGCCACACGGTCGATTCGTCTGTGAGCAACTCGGTACGGAAGAAGCCAGGCTCCACGAGCATTGTGCGGATGCCGAACGGCGCGATCTCGGAGGCGAGGGATTCCATCCACCCCTCGACGCCAAACTTCGCCGCCGAATAGGCTGAGACGAACGACTGTCCGGCAATCCCGCCGGTTGAGGAGATCGTCACAATCAGTCCGCTCCGCTGGGCGCGCATTGTGGGAAGCATTGCACGCGTGACGTTTACCGGGCCGAATAGGTTCGCCTCGATCTGCGCCCTGAAGTTCTCAGGAGGAATCTCCTCGAAGAACCCCGCGTAGAAGTTGCCGGCATTATTGACGAGAACGTCGATGTGCCCGAAGTGCTTGACAGCAGCAGACACGGCGGCTTGGGCGTCGTCTTGACTGGTGACGTCGAGCTTGAGGACAACTAAGTCGCTGGGGGTACCGAGCGCCTTTGTCACGGTCGCAGTTTTGCGGCCAGTCGCAACGACGGCGTGCCCCGCCGCGAGAGCCGCTTTCACGATATCGACGCCCATGCCGCGGCCGGCACCCGTGACGAACCAGACGGTCTTATCGGTCATGGTATTTCCGGTCGACAGTCATTTGCTGCGGCGGCATAACGAATGGGTTTAAGCAGCGACGCCCCTATGGTGCCGCAACGTGTACAAGATGCTGGCAGGCGCCGTCAGCTTCAAAACCGTAGTTAGGCCGCGCTGTGGCGTCGTCCATCGTAACATCGTGCTACGGGGCGCCGCGTGAACCAGGAAAGAAGACTCCATAGAGCAAGAGACATCCGAACGCGAATACGCCGGCCGCGTACACTCTCATCAGCCGAAGGAGCGTGGGGAGCACCCTCCTTCCGAAGCGATGGTGCCACTGCCACGGCATGAGGAGCAATGCGACTGAGCTAATGACGATGGCCCAACCGATGACGCGAAACACGTGTGTTTGCCACATGCCGGGTGACAGCACAACGAGCGACGTCCCGACAAGCAAACGGAAAGCCATCTCCACATAGTGCGCTCGAGTCGAGCTGGCGAAGGACATCAGGAATCGCTCGGCAAGCGCCGGCTTTGCGAAGACGACGGCCGTGAACGCGATGAGAGCGAGGCCACACGCAACAACCACGATACCGGCCAGCAAGGTCATGAGTGTCCCGTAGAGGTGCTATAGCGGGCCTAACGAAACGCGCTCAAGCTTAGACGGCAGCCCTTCTAAGGAGCCGCCACGCCCATATAGTGAGGCCGGCACTCACCAGCACAAGCAGGTCGGTATGGTGAAAGTGCCCTCGGGCGATGGCTTCGTATGCGTGTGCCACGGTGATGGCCGCGAAGAGAATGCCCGTGGTAATCAGATATGGTTTCATCAAAGGACCGTTGGGTGATAGGTGCGTGGCTGCCGCCTAACGGCCCCCCGCATAACCTGCGGGCCAGCGGCGCCGCTCACGAAACCATACCGGCCGCCACCCGGTCGTGCCAGCCCAGCGCCAGCCGACGGCCGCGCCCCGGCAGGTCCATGCGCTGGTTAGGCGTCCGCTCCTCGGCCCGAACCTGCCGCTATAGCACCCGCCGGCAGTGCGGGCGGGGAACCGGGCAAGCCAGCGCGCGAGGAGCCTGGTTGCAGGCCGAGTCGCTGAGCTGCGCGGCGATTGAGCCGTTTCATCCAGGCGATGGCGCCGCCGAAGATTGCAGGGTATGTGAGCACTGTAGCAACCACCGGCACCCAGGGGTGGGAACCAAGTTCGGCCGGGGCCCAGATGGCCACGGCAGCGAGTGTTAGTACGCCAACTCCGGTAATGGTTGCGGCGGCGATCAGGCTGCCGCTGAGAGTGCGCCGCTCCTTCGCAGCACACGGTTCGCAGATCAGGTGACCCTGGAGCAGGGAGGGCCCCGCCAAGGACCCCGGAGCGTAGAGGGGGCCGCCACAGTTCCCACATCGGTCCTCGTGATTGCGACGCGCCGATCGGGCGGCACGAACTGCCGCGAACGAAATCAGGCTGACGGGGAGCGCTACGATGGTCGTAAGAAGTATAGGATCTATGGCGAACATAGGCCCTCGCTTGGGGACGCCTAACGGCCCGCGCTTCGCCTGCGGGCGATCAGTGTACGAGTCCACAACCAGCTGGCTTCCTTAAAGAATACAGCGCTCGACAGGTGCAAGTCACGGCCACCCCTTGCATGCCGCGAACGCTTGCATTAGTATACTGAACCATATGGTTCAGTATATGACCCGACTTGATACTTCGTTCGCCGCGCTCTCGGACGCCACGCGGCGTGGCGTTCTGGATCAGCTCGGGCGAGCCGACGCTTCGATCACGCACCTTGCCGAGAAGTTCCAGATGACGCTCACAGGCATGAAGAAGCACGTCGGCGTTCTGGAGCAGGCGGGGCTCGTCACCACGAGGAAGATCGGGCGGGTGCGGACCTGCCAGCTGGGCCCGCGCCGATTGGAAGAAGAGACGGCCTGGCTCGAGAGGTACCGCCAGCGCTGGGACGAACGCTTCGACGAGTTGGACAAGGTTGTCGAAGAACTGACCCGAAAGGAGAAGGGCGATGAACGCAAGAATCGAAAGTGAGCCCGGTCCCGTGAAGAACCGCACCACGGTGGAACGGAAGTCGGACCGCGAGGTGGTTGTCACGCGGACCATCAACGGCCCGGCGCGCATCGTGTTCGAGGCCTTTACCAAGGCCGAGCTGCTCAAGCGTTGGTGGGTGCCCAGGTCGATGGGTATGACCCTGCTGTCCTGCGAGGTGGATGCTCGGGTCGGAGGCAAGTACCGATTGGTCTTCGACCACAGCCCCGAGCCTGCCGCGTTCTTCGGCACGTATGTCGAAGTGAAGCCGTATTCGCGGCTCGCGTGGACCAATGAGGAAGGTGGCGAGGGCGGGCCTGTCACCACGGTGACCTTCGAGGAAAAGGGCGGCAAGACGCTGGTGGTCCTGCACGACCGCTATCCTTCGAAGGAAGCGCTCGACGCTGCCGGCACCGGCGCAGCCGATGCAATGGGCGAGACGTTCGATCAGCTGGACGAGCTTCTCGTCGCCCTGGCTGAGAGCGCGGGACAGTAACAGAGACGTGGATCTCGCGGTCGGTCGTCCGATAGTTCCGGCTCACACTGGCCGGGGCTATCGGGGGAATGCGATAGGCTGCGTTGAGTTCGGGAACCTCTTCGGCGGGCGGTACTCTGCTTGGTTCCCAGCCCGATAACGGGAAGCTGCTTAACAAGCGCTTGCAACTGTCGGGCGCTGTATCCTTTAAGGGAGCCGTCCAGTTGTGGACTCGAATAACTTGTCGCCCGCAGGTGAAGCGCGGCCGTTAGCCGGGCTCGCGGCGTTCTAGAGGGCCGGAACTGAGTGGTGCTCGTGGAGCACGAGCCACTCGCCTTTGATCTTCCTCAGGCCAACAGTCAAACGGAAATCCAGGGGTTGGCGCTCGCCCTTGGGTCCGTTCTCGGCGCACCGCATGAGGGCTGTGGCAAAAGCTACATCAAGTCCGGCCACCACCTCCATCCGCACGATATCGAAGGCTACGGGGAGGGGCTGAGCGGAATAGAAGAGGTCCCACGTCTTGCTGTACCCGGCTAGGCCACGTGACTCCAGGGGCGGAGGGACATCGAACAGGACGATGTCGGGGGAGTGGTGAGCCAGAATCGCGCGTCGGTCCTGTCGGCGAACGGCGGCGGCCCACTCCTGGAGCAGTGTCCGGACCGCGAGATCGTCATCAGGGGAGGGACTTGGCGTCATGCAGCCCTCGGCGGGGCGGGGAAACAGAGGGGGCTTGGCGCATACCTTGAGCAGTAGGTGGAAGCGCCGTTGCTGTCAGGGGGACGTCTGAGAGTGGGGTCAAGGCACAGTCCGCGCATCAGCGGGGGGGGGCGTCAAGCTCAGCAGAGTCGGAAAGCGCGTCAGTTGAGGCAGCAGGCTAACGACTCTGCGGTTTAGCTGCAGGCGAAATGCCCGCCTGTCCCAATTCTACGTTTCTGCCTGTCCGCCAGCGGCGATCACCTCCCGGGCGGAGCCCGGGGCGCGCCGGCCTGCCAGCTGCAACCGCGGGTTAGGCGGCATCCACTACGACGGTTTGCGTAGCGGCTTCGCGCCCCGATCAACGCCGCGTACGGTCCCAGCGCGTGAAGTGCAGGTTCGTGGCGCGCGAATCACCCCGAACGTTGTGATTCCTTTGCACCCGGGTGGCCGGAGCGCGCCCCGGTCGATCAAAGCGACGACGGCGAGCCGATGAATGACTGTCTGTGGATCACCTGCTTGCCCGATCGGCTCGCTAATTGACCGACTGGGCATGTTAGGCCATACTTCCCGCCATGGAGATCCGTTGCCCGCTCGACGACGTCCTCGACCTGCTGCGCGTGCGTGGCGCCGTGATGGCGAACCTGCGCGCCCGAGGGCCGTGGGGCATTAGCCTTCCGCGGACCCCGAAGGCGACGCTGCACGCCGTGACCGCCGGCCTGTGTTGGGTGCGCGTCAAGGGACAACCGCCACTCGAACAGCTTCCGGGCGACGTCGTCCTGCTGCCGACCGGAGCAGCGCATGTCGTGGCGAGCGCTCCTGCCGGACCGACGCGAACGTGGGGCAAGGTCGCCGAGGGGCAAGCTGGCAATCCGGCGCACGAATGCGTGTTCGACAGCCCGGGCGGGGGAAGCTCGACGCACGTCATCTGCGCGGGGTTCGAGTACGATCACGAGGTCGCACAACCGCTCCTTTCGCTGCTGCCACCCGTGCTGTTCCTGTCGGGACAGGAGATGGCGGAGGGGAATCCCGTGCAGGCAACGCTTCGGGTCCTCCGTCACGAGCTCGCCGCAAGAACGGCGGGGTCGGCGACCGTGATCGACCGGCTGCTCGACGTCCTGTTCGTTCAGGTGATCCGGGCATGGTTAGGCACCGAGGACCGCTCCGGGAGGTCCTGGCTTCAGGCACTCCGTGACCCGACCATTGGGCGCGCGCTCTCCATTTTGCACGCCCACCCCGCAGCGCCATGGACGATCGAGACCCTCGCGCGCGAGGTGAGCCTGTCGCGGGCCACGCTGACGCGCCGCTTCTCGACCCTGGTCGGCGAGCCACCGCTTTCGTATCTCACGCGCTGGCGCATGGAGCTGGCCGCGCGGCACCTGCGCGAGACAGACAAGGCCGTGAGCACGATCGCGCGCCACGTCGGGTACACCTCCGAGTTCGCGTTCTCGCGCGCATTCTCGCGGCTACGCGGGCTCCCGCCGGGTCGGTATCGGACCGAGCTACGAGGAAGGCGCGAGGCAGGAGCCGCGGCGCAGTGAGAGCGCGGCTGGTCACCGCAAGCCCGCACTCGCTCAGATGGCCGCGAATTGACGCTCCACCGCCTTGTGATCCTCCCGCCAGGCGGCATACACCTGCTGCGACATGGGGTCCGGATAGATGTCTTCCTCGTTCGCGTCAACCCCGGCGAGCGTGGCGCGAGCCACGTCGATCGCTGGGGGTTTCGGGATCTCGAAGGAGCGTGCCATTTCCGTGTCCACGGCACCGGGGAAGACGCCGTGCACCCGGATCCCGCGCTTGGCAAGGTCGGCGCGGAACGACTGCGTGAGCGACCACCCCGCGGCCTTGGAGGCATTGTAGGCGGCGACGCCTGGCATGCTGGCCAGCGAGAGTAGCGTCAGGATGTTGACGATGCTCCCCTCGTTCAGCTCGAGGACGGGCACGAAGGCCGTGATCACGTTGAGCAAGCCGAAGAAGTTCGTTTCCATGTTGCCTCGCACCGCATCCACTGGGATATCGGTGAGGCGGCCCGTGGCGAGCACCGCGGCGTTGTTGATTAGCAGCGTGAGGTCCTTCGCCTGCGGGGCCGCCGCGCGAGCATCCTCAGCGCTCGTGACGTCGAGCTTCAGGGCGCGGATGCGGTTCGGGTCCAGACGAACGACCGCGTCCAGACTCGCGAGATTCCGCGCCGTCGCGTAGATGCGGCTCGCGCCCCGTTCGAGCAGCGCCTCGACGAACGCGCGGCCAATCCCACGGTTGGCTCCCGTGACCAGGGCGACTGAATCCTTGATTTGCATGGCACTCTCCATAGGGGTAAGGATGATACGAGTATCGTACGTCGCAGTGGCGTGCCGTGGAATGACTATTCGGGCTGTCTTTTTGCTCATTCGGCTCACGCATTGACCAGCTGTGGGGCGCTATCGGGAGTGTACTGTTCGGTGAATAAACTCCACCCCAACCCCATCCCTACCCCCACTTTCGAACTCGGCCGCGACCACCTTCAACGCGTTACTGTCGATGCCGACGGGCGACTGCTGCCGCAAGCGCAGGTTATCCGCGACGGCCTCGCCCAAGCAGAGTGCACCGACTCACCGGGTGTCAACGTCGCCCGCCGCAGCACCCGCCTGCGATTGTTGTGCGCTGGGACCGAGCTCGGTTCCGATGAGCCGAGCCGCGTCTTTCAGCGGTCCTCGACGGTCGATGCCGCGTCGAACGGACGCGCAGCAGTGATTCGCGAGCGTGGCTCATTCACCGAGTCGCTCCCGCGTTCGGGTTCAGACTCGACGACTACGAGACACTGATCGAGGAACAGCGCGAGCTGTACGCGACAATGCTCGCGCACGATGGGAAGAGCGAACCAGTGTCGTGGACGGGAACGACGCGCGCGGCGCTCGAGGGGAAGCGAGTGTTGTTGCCGACGGTAGCGGGCCCGCGGCGCACGTGGAGCCGGCGTCACCGCCACACGACGCACGCCGTCATCTGGTCCGGCTGAGAGCGATGTTGAGGAAGAACGGTGGGCGCGTTAGCCGCGGCGCCGAAGTGCGCCTCAGCACAACCCTAAATGATTCCGCAACTTGGCCGCGAGGAGGGCCGTTCAGCCGGGAGCCCTGGCTTCGGAGCAGAGCCTGCCCGAGCGTGGCGAGGGGTCAGCTACAATCGTTGGTTAGGCCGCGGGCGCTGATGGTCCAAAGTCCAAGCTCAAATGCGTCGACGCTACGCGGAATGACCGCACAAGTACCGATGACATTGCCGTCGCACAGTGCGACATAGATCTGGTTACCGGAATTGAGGAAGTGCGCTTGGGGATCAGCAAGCTGCTCTCCTCTGACGACTCCATGAGGTTGTACTTCTCGAGCCACTCGCGGTTGAGTGCGACGAACCGCTTGGCATGCTCTGGTCGGAAATATATCGATCGCCACATCCATTGCGGCCTCGCTTCGATGCAACTATGTCGGCCTAACGCCCCGCGCTTCACCGGCGGCGCGAAGCGCCGTCTGCTGCATGCCGTTGTTGGGCCGCCGTCTTGTGTGTCAGTCGTCTTCCACTGCTCGAGGCCGGATGGCGGTCGCCGCGCGGGCAATGTTGTCGAGCATTCCGGAAAAGACCAATTGGTGCAGGGGATACAAGGCATACCAGTAGACCAGACCGAATAACCCGATCGGGTCAAATAGCGCTGTCTGCCGGAGCGTGGCACCGCCGGGGCGCGGCTCGACCTCGAACTCGATCCACGCGCGCCCCGGCACCTTCATCTCGGCAGAGAGCCGGAGCCGTCGGTCGGGTTCGTAGGCCTCCACGCGCCAGAAGTCCAGCGCGTCCCCGACCTGCAGGTCCTCCGGCGCTGGCCGGCCGCGGCGCACGCCCACGCCCCCGACAAGCAGGTCCAGGAAGCCGCGCAGCCGCCACAGCCAGTCGTACGCGTACCACCCCGTCTCGCCTCCTATGCGGCGGATCGGGGCGAAGGCTTGCGAGGGTCCGACGTTGACCTCCCTGGAGCGCGAATCGACGAATCGGTTGCGGAATCGCGCCCCGGCCCAGTCGCGGGCCTCGCCCCCGGACGAGACGGCGTCGTACCACCGGCTCTCCGCGACCTCGTGCTCTTCGTTGCGAATGGCCGCGGCGATCGCCTCACGCATGCCACGCGGTTTCACGGAGAAGACGCCGAGCGCGGAGGCATCGCGTACGACGGTCGGGTGCTTGATCGACTCGATCAACTTTCGGCCCACCCGAGCGTAGAGCGGCGTCACGAGTCCGAGCCAGAGACTCGAGAGGCGCGGCGTCAGGAAGGGCACGCGGATCATCGTCCGCCGGAGTCCTCGTTGACGAGCGTATTCGCCCATGAGGTCCCCGTAGGACACCTGGTCGGCGCCGCCGATCTCAAACACCCGGCTCCCCTCGAACGACACGTCCAGCGCGGCGACCAGGTAGGCGAGCAAGTCATCGATGGCGATCGGCTGTGACTTGATCTCGACCCAGCGCGGCGTGACCATGACCGGCAGGCGCTCGACCAGCGCGCGGATCATCTCGAAAGAGAGGCTTCCCGAACCGAGCACGATGGAAGCCCGGAACTCCAGCACGGGCACTCCGGACGCGCGCAGCAGGTCGCCGACTTCGTGCCGGCTTCTCAGGTGTGGCGAGAGGCTCGCTCCGTGTCCCAAGCCGCCCAGGTAGATGATGCGCCGCACCCCCGCCCGCCGCGCCGCCTCTGCGAAGTTGCGCGCCGCCTCCCGGTCCTGGGATTCGAAATCGCGACCCGATCCCATCGAGTGGACGAGGTAGTAGGCGATCTCGCACCCCTCCAGCGCCGGCCCGAGCGATTCGGACTTCAAGACGTCGCCCTCGACGACCTGGGTCGTCGGTCCGACCCGCGAAGCGAGCCCCGCGCGCCGCCGCACCATGCAGCGCACCCACCTGCCGTCCGCTTCAAGCAGGCGCCAGAGTCGGCCTCCGACATAGCCCGTGGCGCCAGTGACCAAAGCAAGACCATTCATGCCGAAAACTCGAGCTCCCTGTGGGTACACAATGCGCGAAGCAACTGCAAGCTGGTAGCCGCGGTCCGGTGGTCAGGAAGACTCATAGCCGGTCAGCGCAACGGCCCCGCTTCACCTGCAGGCGACGAGCATACGCCACCCCGCGCCATCCGGCCAGCTGCATTTGCAGGTTAAGGAGCGGCCCATTCTGGCCAGTGCCGACGCTCATTCGTTCCATATCGCTTAGCTGCACTCCGTGGCGCTTTACTGTGCCGCTTGATAACCAGACAACGCGAAGTCCACTGCTGCCTGCGCGTGGATCCTGACCGTGTCGAAAACTGGCACGGCAACATCCTGCTGACTCAGTACGAGGGGAATTTCGGTACAGCCAAGCACAATGCCTTCTGCGCCACTCGCAATGAGCTGGTTGGCTATCTCAATGTAGGCCGCTTTTGTTTCCTGCCTCACTAGGCCGCGACCCAGTTCCTCTTTGACAGTCTGCTGCATAAAGTCACGAACGGCTTGTTCTTGCGGGACAAGACATTCAATGCCCTGCCCCCGCAGCTTGTCTTTGTAGAACGGCAGCTCCATGGTGAACTTTGTACCTAATAAGCCCACTTTCTTTAACCCATCTCTGCTTACTTCATCGGCGGTTGCCTTCGCAATATGGATTAACGGTAACTGAACGTCGGCTTCGACTCTGTCGGCAATGGCATGTGCCGTATTCGCGCAAAGCACAATTGCCTCCGCACCAGCGGCTTTCAAGCGCCGGCAGGCGTCAGAAACCAGCCGAAATGTTTCGTCCCAGTTATCCCAGCCGTGTCGCTGAACGTCGTTGAAATTCAGTGAATAGATGATGCATTCGGCGAAGTTCAATCCGCCCAGCCGTTCGTTAATCCCTTCATTAATGTACCGGTAATAATCCAGGGTCGAGACCCAGCTGACGCCGCCGAGAAGTCCAATCTTTTTCATCGTAGACCCGGTGCAAGGATTCTTGCAAGCATTCCCGCCCGACAGGTGCAAGCGCTGGTTAGGCCGCCGCTAACCCCCAAGACTTAGTTCTCGGAACCATCCGGCCGCGACGAAGTCCTACTCGTCAACCAGTCATCGAGTACTCCTAATCCTATGATCAGCGCGGCCATCCCGCCTTTCTTCCCTCGTGCGCCGATCGTCGTGGAGTCCCGATAGCTCTCGAATGTGAAGATGATGAGCTCGTCTGCTCCTTCCACCTTCGCCTGAACCGTGTGCTTACCTGGGTTGACCGCCGTCGCAGAGTCGCCATGAACCTTAAGAAATGCAACGAACTGGGCGAATGCGGAATCAGGAGGCCCCGCGATTGTCGTCGAGCCAAGTGGCGTGTCTCCTTGCGCTCGCGCCTGTGACGGGGAACCCACAGCGCCGGCAAGGCACATGGTGACAACGAGGATGCGAATGCCTCTAGTCATCCAAGAATCTCCAGCTTCGTTCCGCCGCCCGCCATCGGCCAGTGGCGGAGAATGGAGCCTGGTCCAGAAGCGCTTGTCGGCTGCATGCGCTGGTTAGGCGGCAGTCGGGCGCGTGGGCGACAACTACCTTTTGTGCTCGAGAATATTGATGAGCTTGCCGAGCGGGTCATGGCGTAGAACCGCCTGACACCCCAAGGCTCGTCAGTCGGACCGTACTCGATGGCAATCAGGCACCGGTGCCCCGGAGCCGCCTTCCGA
>Ga0207648_10000384_pt1 | contig 48937 bp, 47 predicted proteins | sample KBSMisM32_FD_184310 | JGI IMG/M metagenome (GOLD analysis project Ga0207648, IMG submission 184310) | Miscanthus rhizosphere microbial communities from Kellogg Biological Station, Michigan, USA - KBS Miscanthus M3-2 (SPAdes) (version 2) | ecosystem: Host-associated > Plants > Roots >... | reverse complement strand
TGACATACCCCGTAGGCCTTATCAATACTATTGTCTATATCTACTTAAGTTTTAAAGGAAATCTCCTGGGCGAAGCTTCGGTTAATTTTTATTATACCGTGATGAGCCTCTATGGATGGATATTGTGGGCGAAAAGAAATACGAAACATGAACATGTTGTAAAAATCACCAGGTCTGATGCAAAATGGTGGATGTACCAGTTGATTTTTTTCAGTGCATTCTATATTACTATTTTTTCCCTGCTAACCTATCTGAAAAAAGATTTTTATCCCGGCGCCATACCATGGGCCGATGCTTTTGCATCTTCTACCGCCTTTACTGGCATGTGGCTAATGACAAAGAAAAAAGTGGAAAGCTGGTACTGGTGGCTGGCAACCAATATCTCTTCAATCCCACTCTATTTTGTAAAACATTTTGTGTTTACAAGCGTGTATTATCTTATTCTGCTGGTATTTGCATTTTGGGGATTAGCAGAATGGAAAAAGCGTGCATTACAGGCTAAACAATGAAAACGGGTTTTGTATTTGGTAAGTTCCTGCCTTTACATACAGGCCATCTTGCATTGATTGATTTTGCAAGCCGCCATTGTGATTTGTTATATGTCATAATTTGTTATACCTCATCTGAACCGATTGATGGAGCTATAAGAGAAAACTGGCTGCTTTCAACTTATTATAACCATCCTCAAATCCGGATTATTGCTTTTGAATATGATGAACAGATATTGCCCAATTCTTCGGAATCCTCTGAAGAAATATCGAAAATATGGTCCGAAACATTCAAAAAAATAGTACCTGAAGCGGAAATTGTCTTTACCTCTGAAAAATATGGTGATTATGTAGCTTCATTTATGGGAATTGCCCATATTATGTATGATGAGTACCGCTTAAAAACACCCATATCAGCAACTGCCATTCGGAATAATCCTTTTCTTCATTGGGACGAAATTGCACCTGTTGCACGGTCCTTCTTTATTAAAAAGATTGTGCTGATCGGTACGGAATCTACCGGCAAGTCCACGTTGGCCAACCGCCTGGCCGACTATTTTCATACAACTGTGGTTCCTGAGATGGCTCGTGATATAATTGAAAAAACAGAAGAGTGCACTTATAACGATCTGACTAAAATTGCTGCGCTCCATGCTACTACAATAACCGAGCGATTACCGCCAGCCAATAAATTACTCATTGTGGATACAGATATTAAGACAACCCAGTCTTATTCACTTTTTCTTTTTGGTAAAGAATTACAGGTAGAAAAATGGATTGAAGAGGCCAATCGTTTTGATCTTTACCTCTTTCTTGAGCCTGATTGCGATTTTGTGCAGGATGGAACAAGGCTACCTGCTGATGATCGATTAAGGTTGAGTATTCATCATAAAGAATTTTATCTCGGCCATGGAATCGATCTGCAATATATAAATGGAACCTGGGGCCAACGTTTTGAAAAGGCAGTTGATATTATCAGGAAGCGCTTTTTTATTGAATAATAAACGGCAGCCAGCTCTGGCCGACTGCCGCGTTAAAGACGAGTGTGCCTCTAACCATCATTTACAGACAACATCTGGCACATCTCCTCTGCCAGTTAATCGATTTTTATCTCCTGGCTGGCAGTTTCCTTACCAGCTGCAAGGGGAAGACTTACATGAAGCACCCCATCTTCATACTTTGCACTGATCTTGTTGGCATCGATGCTGCTGTCCAGTGTAAAGCTTCTCACAAAACCACCGCGACTGTATTCGCGTTGGATCCAGTCAAACTTAGGGAATCCTTCCGGTGGAGTATAGGTAATGGTCAATTCATTGCCTTTAATTCCAAGATTGAAGTTTTCTTTGATCCTTCCAGGTGCAAACACAAGCATTTCATAGCTTGTATCTGTTTTGTGAATGTTTACGGCAGCGCGTTGTGCTGAGCGGATGAACAGTTGCCGGTTCCTGTTTCCGTAATAATTGCCTTTTGCGGCACATGACTGATTGTAGTACATGTTTACTTGTTTAAAAGTGAAAAATTGAATAACATTATATCAACAATTTAACCGGCAGAAAGGTTTACCACCGCCGGTTCAGGAGTTTATGATTAAAAAAATAGTAACCATTGGACCCGAAAGCACCGGCAAAAGCTTTCTATGTGAGCAACTTACCGCTCACTATAAGACCGCCTGGTGTCCGGAATATGCCCGGGAATATCTTTTGAAAAACGGAATGAATTATACTTATGATGACTTGCTGAAAATTGCGAAAGGGCAGCTAACCCTGGAAGAGAAGGTGATGAGTGATTTAACAGCCAAAATTTCTTCAGGTAAAAATCCAAACGTTATTCACCATACGCCCTATTTCATAGATACGGACATGCAGGTTATGAAGGTTTGGTGTGAGTTTGTTTTTGGTAATTGTCATCGTTTCATACTTGATCAGATCGTTGAAAGGAATTATGATCTTTACCTGCTTTGTAATATCGATCTTCCCTGGGTGAAAGATGAATTGCGTGAGTATCCTGATCTAGCCTCCCGCCAGAAATTATATTCTATTTATAAAGATATCCTGGTCAACCAGGAAGTGCCCTGGGTTGAAATCAGTGGGCAACAGAAAGAAAGGACCCATTTAGCAACAAAAGCCGTCAATAAAATAATAGCGGGAGAATAACTACTTCCTATTCGACTTCTCAATTACTTTTTGAATATCAGGGTCTGGCTGAAGGAAATTCATTTGCTGCATTACCTTTCCTGCCTTCCAGGAAACATATCTTGATGGGGGTTTTACCTTAAAGCGTTTGGGTGCAGGTAAACATGCGGCTATCATTGCGGCTTCCTGCCGTGTAAGATCCTTTGCCGGTTTGGAAAAATAGATATTAGCAGCCCGTTCTATTCCAAAGATACCATCTCCCATTTCAATAACATTCAGGTAAACTTCAAGGATTCTCTTCTTACCCCATATTTTCTCTATCATGAATGTAAAATAGGCCTCCAGCCCTTTCCTGATCCAATCTCTTCCCTGCCATAGAAATACATTTTTGGCTACCTGCTGGCTAATGGTACTGGCACCATGGGTACGTCCCGGCTTCTTCTCGTTGTATTTCATTGCCTTCTTAATACTCTTCCAGTCAAACCCACTATGATCAACAAATAGCTGATCTTCGGAAGCAATTACAGCTAGCTTGGCGTTGTAGGATATTTCATCCCTGTCTACATAATCTCGTTTCAAACCATGTCCTGTAATCAAGCTAAAAAATTGGGTGAGTGTAATAGGAGGATCAATCCACTTTAACAGGATAATGTAAACAAACTGTGCGATGAACATAATAAGGAATATTCTTTTTGTCCATCGCCATATTTTGGGAAACAGGCCTTTGGTTTTCATTCAGCGCCCAATATAAAACATTTATCAGGAGATTAAAACCCTCTTTTGGGTGTAATGTGGAAATCGAGTACCTGTAATCGGAATTTTTTTCCAATCCTGAATTTTCTTCGTCTGAATGAAATCTTACTTCCAAGATAATTGATCACTAATGGAGAATACCCAATGACCAGTCCTGCGGTTAATGCTTCCTTGAATTTGGCCTGTTTACTGAGTGTTAATCCAGCTGTGGTCAATGCAACACCCGCAGTAATCAATAAAAAATCCTTTGGTTCCAGATGGAATATTTTTTTCTTTTTATTGATCAGTATAACCTTACTGACCTCTGGCCTGGGAATAGGAAGGCCATTAATATAAATAGTATCATTGAGCAGCAATGTAATTACACCATCATAAATAGTACCCTCCTCAACCTGGAGAATTATCCTGTCTCCTTCCGTATATGTCCTTTTCTTTTTATATCCCTTTTTTACAAAAAGAAATCCTGTTTGTCCGTGAACATATGAGGTGGAAAAAAGAATAAGCAGTATGATCAGCAGCCGGTTCATGGACTAAACTTACAACGATAATTGAGTGGGAATTGTTAAAATCAATACTCTCAGGCGTGTTTGCTATACCATAGCAGTCCCCAGATAAGGGCTATCCCAAAGAATACAAGTATCAATCCATTCACCCGGTTAATGATATGGATATTGCGTGGGGTAAGTTTGTTCCTGATCTTTCCAGCCAGCATTACTTTGGCTATGTCTCCGGCTAACACCAGCAACAGGCAGGTAACAAATATTACAAGTCTTTCTTCAATAGTATGGTTGATAAAGGTGGTAGATGTAGTCAGCCAAAATAAAAACACCGCCGGGTTGAGGATATTCATGAAGAAACCCGAGAAAAAGATTTTTGCAAGGTCCCTCTTTCTGAACTGCGTAAATACCTGTTTGCCCATGGCATCCACGCTCACTTTCTTGAAAAACAGGAAATAAAAACCCATTACAATCAGAAATATGCTACCGGCTATTCCAATAGTGGTCTGGTGAGTGCTGATATTTCTGAATAGTTGTGTGAAGATATTGCTTAACGCTGCCAGAGCGATATCACTGGCAGAAACACCAAATACAAAGGCCATTCCGCCTGTGTGACCGTTATTCAGGCTCTGCTTAATAATGGAAAAAATAACCGGACCTACCGAAATGCTCAGCAATAATCCCAGAGTGATTCCTTTGATCAGGGCTTCCAGCATAGAAAAGTACCGGTACTTGTAAGATTATAAATTGCCGGTCTCCAAAAACCTGTTCCAGTCTTCCAGCATTTTTCCTTTCATGACCCGTGGAAATTTATGCTGACTACCAAGTTTCCCTTTAAGTTCCATGAATTTCATGAATTTCTCTTCCGGTAATACTTCCAAAAATACCTCTTTTAATGCACTATCCCTTTCAGTGGCGTAATCATCATTTAGTATCCGGAGATTCTGGTCAATTCGTTTTGTTACCTGGGCGGGATCTACTTTATCGTTTGTGGCGATATACCATTTATGTGCGAAGAAGCTTTCATACGGAAAACCCACCACGGTATATTCGGGGATACTAATATTGAACTCTTCACTCACCAGTTCTATTGCCTTATTCATATTCTCTACGCTAAGGTGTTCGCCTACCAGGCTTAGGAAATGTTTGGTACGACCTGTAATAACCACTTCATTCTTTTCCAGGTCCACAAACTTTAGTGTGTCTCCGATCAGGTAGCGCCATGCCCCGGCATTGGTGCTCATGAGAAGAGCATATTCTTTTCCCGCTTCTACTTCATGGATCATCTTTGCTTCAGGGTTTGGAACAATCCTGCCATCGGAATCAAAGTTCTTGTCGTCAAAAGGCACAAACTCAAAAAAGATATTATTGTTTAATATCAGTTCCATTCCTTTCGCATGTTCTCTTGTTTTGTACCCGATAAACCCTTCACTTGAAAGATAATTTTCAATATATACGATTGGCTTTCCCAATAGTTTTTCAAATCCTTTTTTATACGGCTCAAATGCAACGCCTCCATGCACAAATACACCGAAATTGGGCCATATCTCATGTATATTCTTAACCTTGTAATGCTCAATCACCATTTCCATGCACATCTGGCACCACGCAGGCACACCAACTATATATCCAATATCCCATTCTTTTGCGTGTTCTACAATCTCATTCAGTTTCTGGTTCCAGTCTTTGATAGCGGCAATACGGCCGCCTGGTTTATAAAAGGTTTGAAACCAGAAGGGGCGCTTCTTGGCTAATATTCCGCTCAGGTCACCAGCGTACCATCCTGCTTTACCTTTTTGCAGATCTGTGGCTCCGCCCAACATCAGAAATCCTTTGGTCAGTGCTTTTCTATTGGCATCCTCATAACCAAATACACTGATCAGTTGCCTTATATAATTAATGGTATTGCTTCGAAGAAGGTCTTTTGTTACGGGGATATACTTACTGGCTGATTCAGAAGTACCGGAACTCAGCGCATAGTATTTTATTTTACCAGGCCAGGTTACATCAGGAACGCCATCCAGGGTTTTCTTCCACCACTCTTCATATATTTTGTTATAATCATGAACTGGTACCAGCTCCTGGAATCTTTTTGCCGGATGTCTGCTTAATAACGCTTCATCAAAAAGGTAGCGTTGGCCAAATTCTGTGAACCTTGCTTTCTTCAACAGTTTTTTCAACACCCTGATTTGCTGACGCCGGGGATCATTCGGCGGGATCCGTAGAGCGGCTGCGATTGCCTTCGGTATTTTTATATCAATAATGGTTGCCATGCACTAAAACAGAGCGAAGGTATTTGTATAAAGTTAAGATGTTATTTGGTGGTAATGCGAATATAAGGCCAATTCCATATCAGAAAATACCTTCCATAAATGGAGGGTGTGACAAGCAAAATAGTAAAAGTCCGATAATTGATAAAAACAAATGAATGGAGAAGGGTATTTTAGTCTCCCAATCTGCGATATATCTTCCAAACAAGTTTCAGGTCAGTTGCAGGTTCGTAATCTCGCGCATACCAATAATCTACCATCTGCAGACTTTCTTTTGGAAGTTCCTGTTTTATACTTGCGGGTATTCCATTGCAGGCAATAATTGCTCTTCTTAGTGAAGGCAAATTCTTTTCGGGAGCAGAATAACCAATCCATGTTTTCCTTCCAAATAAAACATCAATACAATTGCCAAAGAATGAAAATGGTTTTCTCACGACAAAAAGCTGAATTGGGAAACTTACAAGTCCGGCCAAAGCAATGCAAACATCCACCAGGCGTTTCAATCTCCGGTTATAAGGATTAGCCAGGCGGTATCCGTTCTCCTTTGATAATGATTCACCCGCAGTATCTTTTGAATCACTTCCTACAATACTCTGACTATCGGCCGCATGTATCTTTATTTTTGCCTTATCCTTTACCTGTTGAAGACTTTCTATAATATTCTTAAACGAAAGACTACCCTCGCAGATAATTATTTCATTAAATGGAACAGACTGGGATATGGTATCCAACCTGGACCAATAGCCTATAGCTTGCGGATCATTTTCATTTACCGCCACCCTTCCCAATACTTTTTCTTTCATCCCTGCTTCTTCCATCAATTGTAATACCTTTTTGTATTCTTCAACAGACCCAACAACCAGGGTGTTTGCATGGTCCTTTTTTTCATTGCCACTGGAAATAACACCTCCCCTGATCAAAACCCATCTCAAAATACTTATCAATATAAACGCAAGAAATGCCCCGAATAAAATTATACCTCTTGAAAACCGGTATTGTTCCGGTAATAAGGCATAAACAGCCAGCATTACTACAGTAGCTATTATTGTAGATCCGATCAGTTCTGATTTTTTATACCATCGATCATACAGGCCGGCATACCAGGCAGCCAGTAAATAAACCAGCGTAAAAGATGGAAAGGCAATAAACAATAAGCGATTCTCATAATGGGTGTCTGTCTTTACATAGGTATTCCAGATATTTTTCATTACGAAAAAGGAAAGCAATATCAACCCCGCATCCAACAGAGGTAAGCCTGCACGGCGAATAAAGTTGGCTATTGCCGACATTACTGCTCTGGCCCAGATTGCGCACTGTATAAAGAAATTGAAAAGTCCGGCCCTACCGCTGCCATAATGTTTATTCACAAAAATGCTCATGGCTTTATAAAACATGCGCACATAGTTCATGCTTCCTTTACGAGTACTTTCCCCTTTAAAATGAATAATGCTGCTATCGGCGAAATAATAGTTATGAAAACCTTTTTCCTGTATCCGGTAACTGAGGTCCACATCTTCTCCATACATAAAAAATGTTTCATCAAAACCGCCAGTCTTATCAAGTACCTCTTTTTTAACCATGATAAATGCCCCGGCCAGTACATCCACCTGGTGGGTTTCATTATTATCAAGATGGCCAAGATGATATTTAGAAAATTGTTTTGACCGGGGGAATATTCGGGATAAACCAAAAAGTTTGTACAGTGAAGTAATGGGCGAAGGAAAGGATCGCTTGGACTCTTTCAAAAATTTACCGCTTCCATCAAGCATTTTGATCCCACATGCCCCTGCATCCGGGCGGGATGACAAAAAGCCAATACATTTCGCGAAACAATCCTCCGGTACAATAGTATCGGGGTTCAGGAACAGGATATATTTTCCTTTGGCATTGGCGAGACCCTGGTTACACGCTTTGGAAAAGCCGATATTGCCGGCGTTCTCAATAAAACTAACAAATGGAAACCGTGGTTTTAAAAACGCTACGCTATTATCCGAGGAACTATTGTCTATTACTATCACTTCTGCCTCCAGCCCCTTCATGGATTTCTGCACCGAACAAAGGCATTGTTCCAGGAAATGCTTGACGTTGTAATTAACTATAATAATGGATAATTCCAAGGGTGCAGCAGGTATAAGGTACGAAGTAAGACGTTTTTAAGAATAGTTCCAAGGGACCTATCTTTGCGCATGCTCAAAAACACACTTATTTCAGCTGCGAAGGCTGGTGCTGCGGAGATTCAACGGTTTTTCAATAATAATTTCAAGATCAGTAATAAGGAAGGTGTTAACAACCTGGTTACCGAGGCCGATCATGCTTCAGAAAAAGCCATCATAGAGGTGATCAAAGGGGCTTTCCCCGACCATTATATCCTTAGCGAAGAGGCGGGTGAAATTATCCAGGATTCCAGTTATAAATGGATCATTGACCCAATTGATGGTACTGTGAATTTTGCTCATGGAATTCCGCTGAACTGTGTGTCTATTGGTATTGAACATAAAGGTGAAATTGTATTGGGGGCCGTGTATAACCCGCACATGAATGAGTTTTTCATTGCAGAAAAAGGAAAGGGCGCCATTTTAAATGATAAGCCCATCAAGGTAAGTGATGAAACCCAGGCTATCAAAGCCTGCCTGGTTACCGGTTTTCCTTATACCTATATCAATTTGCCGAATGGTCCGCTGGAAATATTTGGTCGTTTTATCCGCAAGGGAGTTCCGGTTCGCAGGTTAGGATCAGCAGCCATAGATCTTTGTTGGGTAGCATCTGGAAGATTTGACGGATTTTATGAGCATAAGCTGGAAACCTGGGATAGTGCAGCAGGTTACCTGATTGTTAAAGAGGCCGGAGGAAGAGTTACCGATTTTAATGGAAAAGAGTTCTCACACTACCAGAAACAACTGGTAGCCACTAATGGAAAAATACATGATGAAATACTGGATGTGATAAATGAACGGAAAGAGCTTTAATAAGCTTTATTTATGAGTGAAAGAACAGAAATATCTTCTCTTGGAGAATTTGGGTTGATTGAACATCTAACCCGGAATATTGAACTGCAAAACGCATCTTCTTTAGTAGGGGTAGGTGATGATGCCGCAATCATTGATCATTTCGGGAAGCAAACAGTTGCCACCACTGATCTCTTGGTAGAAGGAGTTCATTTTGACCTGGTATATACTCCCCTAAAGCATCTTGGCTATAAAAGTGTGGTGGTTAATATCAGTGATATTTATGCTATGAATGCCACACCAACGCAGATACTCCTGTCACTTGGTTTTAGCAATCGATTTAGCCTGGAAGCCCTTGATGAGTTTTACGAAGGCGTTTATGCTGCCTGCAAAAAATATGATGTTGACCTGGTGGGTGGAGACACTACCTCTTCCCAAAAAGGATTTATTATTTCTATAACTGCATTGGGCGAAGTTGCTCCGGACCAGTATGTGAAAAGAAGCACAGCGAAAAAAGGCGATCTGCTCTGTGTTAGCGGAGATCTTGGAGCCGCATATCTTGGCCTTCTTTTCCTTGAAAGAGAAAAGAAGATTTTTATGGAAAGCCCGGGTGTGCAGCCTGACCTTGAAAACGAATCCTATGTAATTGGCCGCTTATTAAAGCCTGAAGCACGCAGGGATATTATTGAATTCTTTACAAAAGAAGGTATCACCCCTACTTCCATGATGGATATCAGCGATGGTCTCAGTTCTGAAATATTACATATTTGCAAGGACAGTAACCTGGGTGCGGTTCTTTACGAAGAAAAAATACCTGTAGCAGAAGAAATGAAAAAGGCCGCTTTCAAATTTGAAATTGACCCAACAGCCTGTGCCCTGAGTGGTGGGGAAGACTATGAGCTTCTTTTTACCATTTCTCAATCAGATTACGAAAAGCTGGTTCTGAATGAGCAGATCAGCGTAGTTGGATACATGACCGAGCCTGAAAAAGGCGTCAATATCATTACAAAGGGGGGAAGCACCCACGCGCTAACTGCCCAGGGCTGGAACCATTTAAAGAAATAAGAATACAGTTCATTCGTTTATAGGACTATGCGGAGATTATTGACTTTTTTGTTGGCGGGAATCGTCCTCGGCAGCTGTGGAATGAACAGCCGTTCCTTTTCGCCCAACAAAAAATACTCCCCGCAACAGCTTCAAAAAGATTACTCCATTTACCAGGAAACGCTGGAACAGGCTCACCCGGGACTTTACTGGTATACATCCAAAGACAGCATGGACATGTATTTTGCCTGGGGACGGCAACAGCTTAAGGACTCCATGACAGAACCGGATTTCCGGAAAGTCCTGAACTATGTTACCGCGAAAATTGATTGTGGCCATACTTCCGTGCGATCATCCAAACACTATGGACGCTATTTGGATACTGTGCGAATCTCCCGGTTATTTCCACTCAGTCTTAAGCTGTGGAATGATACCGCTGTTGTGACCGCCAATATTAACCGCCGGGATACATTATTAAAACGCGGAACTATACTGACCAGCATCAATGACCGCCCAATGAAAATGATCATTGATTCACTTTTTGGTTTCTTATCAACTGATGGATATAATACCACACATAAATTTCAAACCCTTAGCAACAGAGGATTTTTTGGATCCCTGTATTCATCAATCTTTGGTTATACCCGCAATTATACCATTGGGTTTTTAGACAGTGCGGGTAATGCCAGAACCACAATGATCACTCCTTTTTTCCCGCCGCCACGCGATACTACCAATCGAGGTCAAAGACCGGCCACCCGCACTCCTCAACCTTCAAGAAAAGAAAGGAAGACGATGCGGAAAAATTCGGTTCGACTATTAAAAATTGATTCGGCCACTCATGTTGCCATGATGGACCTGAATTCATTTGGAAGAGGTTATGGATTAAAAGGCTTTTTCCGTCGCTCATTCAGGGCGCTTGACAAAAATAATATCAGTCACCTGATCATTGATGTCAGGAATAATGGTGGAGGAAGTGTTACCAATTCAAATCTGTTAACCCGCTTTATCACTGACCATAATTTCAAAGTGGGAGATTCTCTCTATGCTATTACCAAACGAAAGCGGTATAGCAAATATATTCAGGATGATTTCTGGAACCGGCTATTTATGACATTTTTCACCCGAAAAGAAAAAGATGGGTTCTACCATTTCAGGTATTTTGAAAGACATTATTTCAAGCCAAAGAAAAAAAATCATTTTGAAGGCCAGGTGTATATTCTTACCGGTGGCAATTCTTTTTCGGCTACCACCCTTTTTGCCTCCACTCTTCAACACCAGGATAATGTTACTATAGTTGGTGAAGAAACCGGTGGCGGAGCTTATGGCAATTCTGCCTGGCTGATTCCCGATGTTACGCTGCCGGAAACAAAGGTTCGCTTTCGTCTTCCTTTATTCAGATTAGTGATCAATAAAAATTATCCCAAGACCGGGAAAGGAGTACAACCGGAAGTTGAGGCATTTCCTTCTATTGAAGCCATCAAAAACGCAGCTGATTATAAACTGGATAAAACAATGGAATTGATACGGCGAAGCAAGAAATTGATGTAATATTTCAATAACGCTCTTTATTCCTCGTCCCCAAGTATCATGAAGCGGTCTGCATCTTTCCAAAAAGGAAGCTTTTGTCTAACACAATCCAATTGTTCCTTATTTAATGAGACAGTAAAAATATCTTCAACATCTTTTTTTGTATACAGTACTTCGCCCAGGGGATCAATTGCCATACTCTCACCCGAATAATGTATCTGGTTACCATCATCACCCACCCTGTTAACACCAATTACATAGCATTGATTTTCGATGGCTCTTGCCTGCAATAATGTTTTCCAGGCATGACTTCTGCGTTCCGGCCAGTTGGCTACATACACCAGGACATCGTATTCCTGGTTATCGGTTTGTCTCGCCCAAACAGGAAATCGAAGATCATAACAAACCATCAGGTTTATTTTCCAGCCATTTACAGAAGCGATTAATCTTTTGTTGCCGGGAGAGAACTCTTTGTCTTCTCCTGCGTAAGCAAACCGGTGACGCTTGTTGTATACGCCATAATGACCATTGGGCAACATCCAGATCAACCGGTTATAATAATGGCCTTCTTCTTCTATGATGACACTTCCTCCAATGATTACCTTTTTTTCTGCAGCCATACGTTTCATCCATTGCACAGTTTCGCCCTCCATTGTTTCTGCAAGGGCCTTCGGTTTCATACTAAAACCAGTTGTAAAAGTTTCCGGAAGCAGGATTACTTCAGTTTTACCGGAGATGCTCCTGATCTTTTTTTCAAACATTTGCAGGTTGGCCTGCTTGTTTTCCCAATGAAGTTGGCTTTGGACAATCGTGAAATTTAAGATCGAATTCATTGCAGGAAAATAAGTTGGAAGGGAATATTTTCCCTGTAAAGATACAAATCTCCCTTACTTGTAAATAGAATGTAAAACATTACCCTCTGCTTACCAGTATGTTCCTCTTTACCAGGCTTTAACACGCACAGGCACCGATTTTGATTTTTATTCATTATAAAATGGAATGGTATGCGGACAAACTACTTTCGCCCGGCCGCCTTACCTCTTTTGATGATGTTGATATTGTGTGCCTGGATCCCTAAACTTTCCGCACAACAATACTACAGGAGCAATGACGCTAATTACCTTGGACTTCGTGATGTAAATGGTAACACGTCCGCGACACTATCTACCTTCACTGCTGAGCGATATACAGGTTACAATGAAATTCAGTGGGATATCTCAAGAGAAAGCAATACGCGTAAGTATATTGTAGAATATAGTTTTAATGGAACCGATTATCAAACCGCTGGCGAGGTTCTACCGGGGTCAACTTATGACTTCAGGCATTATACGGGAGATAACCGTCCAGTGCTTTACCGCCTGCAGGCTGAACAGCTTGATGGCAAATTTCTCTATTCAGGCACTATCAAACTTTCGGGTGACATAGTTTCGCCAGTGAAAGTTTATCCAACTATAATATCAGGAAATCATGTAAATATAAATGCCGCATTGCCAGTTGAAAGGATTACGCTTACCAGGCAGGATGGTTCTGTCGCATTTATTAAGGATCTCAATGGCCAGAAGGATTACATTTCTTTAAATATCCCGGCATTGGGCAAGGGTATGTACTTCCTGACCTGCTTTGGAAACAAATGGACTACTACGGACAAGCTATTGATCCCCTGATTCAGCTTGTTATGGGTTTGGGAGAGTGTTACGGAATTGCCACATATTAAAATCAATAAGGATGTGGCCTTGATTTTGATTCTCCTCCTCTACACCCAAACCCCCTGATTATATGACATCTTTTTACCACAAACCTCTGAGAGCCGCCTTTCTTCTACTGTTTTTAAACTTCCTTACCCAATCAGTTAAAGCACAACCTGTACTTGCGTACACAACGGTAGCTTCAGGATTAACAAAACCCGTTGACCTTGTACCTGAGCCGGGTACAAACAGGCTTTTTATTGTTGAGCATACCGGAAACATCCGGATAATCGATAATGGAGACTTACTGGCCACGTCTTTTCTCAACTTAAGCGGTAGCATTTCAAATGTGGGTGAACAGGGCCTCTTAAGCCTTGCTTTTCATCCTGATTATGTTAACAATCACTATTTCTTTGTTTATTACACGAATAATAGTAATCAAATAGAAGTAGCCCGATATCAGCGTAGCGCCAACGATCCTAACATTGCAGATGCTTCCAGTGGCAGGGTTTTATTGAATATTACTAAACAGGCAGAGAACCATAATGGTGGCAAGTTGAATTTTGGTCCTGATGGTATGCTCTATTTCGCTACGGGAGATGGTGGTGGTTCCAATGATGACCCCAATAACGCCCAATCCGGAAATTCACTATTGGGGAAAATGCTTCGCTTGAATGTAGACAATTTTGCAACCCCTCCTTATTATTCGATTCCCCCTGATAATCCTTTTGTAGGTAGCGGTGATAATATTAGAGATGAGATCTGGGCCCTGGGATTAAGAAATCCATGGAGGTGGAGTTTTGACAAAAGCAATGGAGATATGTGGATCGCTGATGTTGGCCAGGGTGCCTGGGAGGAAGTTAATTATACTACACTGGCAGGCTCAAAAGGCGTTGATTTTGGCTGGCATTGCATGGAAGGAAATCACAACACACCGGGAGTGACCGTTTGTGATCCTGGTCCAAACTATACAGCACCGATCTTTGAATATGGTCACGATATGGCAACGGGCGGATTGTCCATCACTGGTGGTTACGTTTATCGGGGTAATCTATATCCTTCTCTCAGAGGTTATTTTGTGGCCACGGACTATATATCCAAAAATGTCTGGATCATACAGCCAAATGGCGCTTTTAATCGCCGTGCAGGAACAATTAGCAATGTATCATCATTTGGCCAGGATAATAATGGAGAATTATATGCATTATCCTACACAGGCGGAACAGTTTTCCGGATCACTGTTGCAAATGAATCTCCTCTTCCGCTCACGCTGATCAATTTCTCTGGTAAAGATTACTCCGGCTACAATGAACTGCGCTGGACCACGGGATTTGAAGAGAATATTGAAAAATATATAGTGGAATACAGTATCAATGGGACAGATTATCAAACTGCCGGCGAACTGCCTTCCAAATATGGTAGTGCAGGGGGTACTTATACGTTCAAACATAACATAAATAATCAACAGGTAATTCGTTATCGCCTGCGTATTACAGAACTGGATCACAAACAAAGTTATTCCCCGATAATTTCTATTGGAGTAGTATCCAAAAAACGGATACAGGTATATCCAACTGTTGTCTCAACAGGAAGTATAAATATTATTTCAACTGTACCTGTTATGCGTCTTTCAGTATTTACGCTGGATGGAAAGGAGATCTATGCAAGGTATATGGCTGGTTCAACCGGTTATACTTCTGTTCCTTTATCAGGGCTGAAGAAAGGAATGTATTTGATGAAATTAACGGGCGATGGAATAAATCAGACGGATAAGATCATTATTGAATAATGCATCAATCAAAAAGCCGGGTAATCAAATACCCGGCTTTTCTATTCTTGTTCGTTCATTGCTATTTGTATCAGTCCGGTTTCATAGCCCTTTTGCATCAGGTAATCGATCGTTTTCTTTTTCCGCACCAGGTATTGTTCACCTTTTAATGAAGCATATCTATCTTCTGCCAGCTTTTTCAGAGAGGTCATATATTCCTCTTCATCAATTTGCTTTAGCGCCTTCTTTATACTGTATTCGCTAACCTGTCGCTGCTTTAATTCGTATTTGATCTTCACCCGACCCCATTGTTTCATTCTGAATTTACCTCTGGCAAAAGCCAGCGCAAACCGTTCTTCATTCAGGTAATTCTCTTCTATCAATGCGGCCATTATTTCGTCATGGTCCTTTTTCCATACACCCAGGCTGTATAATTTCTCCTTTACCTCACTGTGACTCCTGTCCTGGTATCCACAATAATGTTTTAGCTTCTGAAGAGCCTGCTCTTTGGAAAGTTGTTTACGGATCAAATCCTGAATTTTATTACGATTCTTCCAGTCTGTCAAGACATTTATACTGGTTCTTCAGCAGATCATCATACTCATCTGCTTTTTTAAATAAATGCCTGAATACTTCTGCACCATTTTCCCTGTTAATATCAAGATCATAAATGACACGAGATAGCACAATATTCTGCTTTATGCAGCTAAATACAAGTCCCTGTGTTTTATAATTTTCCTGGAGGAGGAACTGATAAAGGGGTTTTATCTGGGTGGCCTCGGTCGGCATTTGACATAAGTAGGCATCACCGGCTATAAAATAATTTTCTGCGTTGTAAGTGATCTTGATCTTGGCAGAACCTTCTTTTACACTCCACACATTCACACCTTCCCTGGCAAGACGCACATTTTTTCCAAGGTCCTTTAAGATTTCTTCAATTACTTTAGCTGTTCCTACCGGTTCTATTTCTTTTTCGGGCACTTCAGGAAGTTTTACTTCGGTACCACAGCTGGGACAATATTTTTTTGAATCTATGTTGGATTGGGTTACCAGGTAATCGCAACTGAAACAACGGGTTGAGGCCTGTCCTTTAAAAGGCAGATACATAGTTAAGGCATCGCGCAGATAATTTACCGGCAGTGCGAAACCCAGGTTGTCTCCTCCACGAATGATAAAAGAATTAACTCCTATCACTTCTCCTTTTTCGTTTACTAATGGACCGCCGCTATTTCCAGGATTAATGGCCGCATCAATCTGGATGAACTTTAATCCATCACGAATACGATCTACTTTGGATATTACTCCCTGCGTAGCTGTATAATTTAGTCCATAAGGGTGCCCGATCGCTACTACATCATCTCCATCCTTCATTTCTTCATAATGCCCAAGACGAACTTCGGGCATCTCAACCCCTTTAGGAGATTCAAGAAAAGCAAGATCATGTTTACGATCAGTATACCACACACGTGATAAAGTCTTTTCAAAGGCTTTTCCCGCAATGGTAACTTCCGCATTTTCACCAACAACATGGTCATTAGTAATTATCAGGTCAAATTCTTTTATATAAAAACCTGTGCCAGTGCCGGAAGAAGTTGCAATCTGTATAATTGCTTTCTGGTATTGTTCTATGATTTGTTGAGAGGCCATTGATGGATGATTATTAGGGTTTGTGCCAGGGTGTTTTATAGGTTGCTGTTTGATTATTTCGGCTCCATATTCAGGAACTCGATCTCGGTGATAAAGGTCTGATTAAAGTTCAGCATCGTATCATACCGGAGATTGGGAGTTCTGAAATCCATAAGAGGATATTTTGTCTTCCATTTATTTTGGATCTCATAGATCCTGTCAATGATGCCCTGTGAATTAAATTGATTTTTTGCAGCATCATAATAAATGTCGCTAAATCCAAGTGCTGCGAAATAGTCGGAATAATTTATCTGCATATACAGATGGAAAAGCTCCGTGATCACTCTTGGAAGGCTATATGAATATTGGCAATAGGCAAGTCCATATTCACAAACCTGGATACCGATGAACGGATAGTTATTATCGCGGTACCAAACCATATTCTGGTTGGCGCCGTGAATAGAATCTGCTACTGATTTATGATTTTGCGGGTTAACAATGGCGAATGTGTGTTTTGACTTAAAGAGCGATCCGTAGATCTCTTCTTTTGGCTTGGACAATATCTTCTTATACTCATCAATCATGTCCCGGTTCTTTTCCACCGCAGGCTTATCATCTTTCTTAAAGTAAATACCCGGGATCTTTTCCAGGTCATTCAACAATACTGCTTCTGGCTTGATCAGGTAATCGATACGATACGCCAGGGACAAGAGCATATAGGAAATACCTCCGGAAAACTTATCCGCATCCAGTGATGCAATAGTATCCAGTATCTGTTTTATCCATTTTTGAAGAAACTCATATTTGATCACCTTTTCGGCTTCCGGGATATCAACCAGGTGATCACTATCGGTGCGCTGAAGAGTGGAAAAATCCTGTACAAGAAGGTCATCCTGTTTGTCGGCCTTGGTAGCCAATTCTTTAAACCCGTAATATAGTTTACTTGGATTAGCTGATTCGATATTGCTGTCGAACCGCATATTTAGGCGTTCATTGTCGAGGGCAAAGCGACTGTAATACAAATTAAAGTTCATTTCCAGGAGTCTGCGCATTACCGGCACACTGGGCTGTGGCATTTTGGCAAGTGTTACCTCTGCTTTTAACTCCCGCTCATCAAATGAACCTCTTACGATTTTTGATCCCTGGAACAGTTCAAACCTGCCGGCTGAGCCATTCCGTTCATAGATCACATTTTGAGCATCCTCATCCCTTAAATAATCAAAAAAAGCATCGATGCCTTCGGGGAACTTCTTTTCTTTAAAGAGATTGTCGGCATCTGTCCACCGATTTACCTTGGCAATGGATTTATTATTATCCGAGTAGCGTCCAAATAAAACATCAGGGGCCGGGCCTTGTTTTTTCTTCGACCAACCAAAAATCTTGTCTAACATAGTTTAGCAATAGGTTTATCAATCCGTCTAACAATATTCAAGGGGGAAGATACAAAGAAGTTCGAGGATAATGGTCCCGTCCCGGGACCTCAAAAAGTGTTGCCAATAAGGTAATTTTCAGTAGTTTCGCCTCACTCAAATTTCGCCTAATGAAGTTCATTGCATCCTCATCGACTTTACTGAAACAGTTGCAGCATATTGCCGGGGTAATCAATGCCAATACGGTCCTGCCGATCCTGGAAGATTTCCTTTTTGAAATTGAAAAAAATAAGCTGACAGTTGTGGCCACTGACCTGGAAACAGTAATGAGGGTGCAGATGGATATTGAAGCCAAAGATTCTGGCCGGGTATGTATCCCTGCCCGTATCCTGATAGACTCTCTCAAGAATATTCCTGATCAACCACTGACTTTTAATATCGATAAGAATTTTGGTGTCGAGATCACCAGTGATAACGGGAAGTACAAAGTGATGGGAGAGAACCCGGATAATTTTCCGAAGGAGCCCGCTGCAGATGATACCACCTCCTTTACAATGACTGCCATTGCGCTGGTAACTGCAATCAATAAGACTTTATTTGCTACCAGCAATGATGATCTCCGGCCAGCCATGACAGGAGTGTTCTTTGAGCTTGACAAAAAAGGTCTTCAATTTGTGGCTACCGATGCGCATCGTCTTGTTCGTTACAAACGAAAAGATGTTAAGTGTCCCAAGAGTGATACATTCATCGTTCCACGCAAGCCACTGAACCTATTAAAAGCTGCTATCCCCGCAAACGGCGATGAATTAACCCTAAGCTATAATAGCAATCACTTTTTTGTGAAACATGGCACCACTCAGATGAGCTGTCGCCTGATAGATGCACGATTCCCCGATTACAAGGTGGTGATACCAGCTGACAATCCTTACAAGTTAACAGTAACTAAAAGTGATTTTCAAAGTGCGTTGCGCCGTGTAAGTGTATTCAGTAACAAAAGCACCAACCAGGTAGCGCTGAATATCAGCGGTAGCGAATTACAGCTGGCGGCACAGGATGTTGATTTCAGCTTTGAAGGAAATGAAAGAATGAAGTGCCAGTACAATGGAGAAGATCTTATGATTGCCTTTAACGCCAAATTCCTTATTGAAATGTTATCTGCTTCTGATAGCGATGAGGTGAATATGGAACTTTCTACTCCAACCAAAGCGGGCCTCATTAAACCCGGAGACCAGGATGAAAATGAGGAGCTTCTTATGCTGGTTATGCCTTTAATGTTGAACCAGTAACAGTATTTTCGATTTATTCGTGGGCCTTATTACTACAAATTTGCTCACCAATTCAGGACTGATACTAATGTCTTTTATAGCCATTTGTACATACGATAATTATATTCCTGCTCATATTGCTATGGGCAGGCTTCAGGCAGAATACATTAATTGTTACCTGCAGGATGAATATTCTGTGACTATTGATCCCTTCCTTTCCAATGCAATTGGGGGCATCAAACTTATGGTCGCGGAGGCTCAGGCTGAAAGAGCGCTATCTATTCTGCAGGATGATGAGGATATGGCCTGAACTATCAGGCATCCCATCCTGTTGTAACTATCCTTTATCAGATTTCTTTCGTAACTTTTGAATCAATTTGTTTGCTATGTGGGATCAGATTATAGAATATTTTCAAACGTTAGAAAAACACCCCGGCCAGCGTATGGCCTTCCTGGTTGGTGGATTGCTGCTGTTTTGGATCATTGAAGGAAGTATTCCTCTCATCTCTCTCCAGTATAAAAAGAACAAACTCCGCCATGCAGCTGTAAACTTTGGCTTTACTGTTATTCATCTACTGATTCATACTGTACTCGCTATCCTGATCATTGTAATGAGTGACTGGTGCAATGCAGAGGGATTTGGACTGGTTTACTGGTTGAATGCAAATGTGCCGGGAACGATCATCATTTCCTTCCTTGTCCTGGACTTCTTTGGCGGATGGCTGGTGCATTTAACAGAACACAAGGTCCGTTTCCTTTGGAGATTCCATGTGGTACATCATGCAGACAATAATGTGGATGTTACCACCGGCCTGCGTCACCATCCGGTAGAAAGTGTTTTACGTGGCCTGTTTTTCTTTATGGGAATCCTGGTAAGTGGGGCGCCGATGTATGCAGTAATGATCTTCCAAACGATCCTGGTATTATCAACCGCATTCACGCACGCCAACATCAGTCTACCGCGTTGGCTGGACAAAGGACTTAGCTATATTTTTGTTTCCCCGAATATGCATAAGGTTCACCATCACTGGAAACAACCCTATACAGATAGCAATTATGGCGCAATCCTTTCCATCTGGGACCGTTGTCTTGGAACCTTTAAGAAGCTGGAGCCAAACCAGATCCGATATGGGCTGGACCGGTATTATCCCAATGAGAAGGATGAAGATTTCATGCTTTTAATGAAAAAGCCTTTCCAGAAGCTGGATCCTTAATCCCAATTACTTCAATCAGATTGTATTTTTTAGGGGCAGGGTATTTAGATTTGCCAGATGGAAATTGTTGCAATGATACCGGCACGATACGCAGCTACCCGTTTTCCGGGCAAGCTGATGCAGTTACTTGGCAATAAGCCTGTGATCCTCCATACGTATGATGCTACCGTTGCAACTGGTTTATTTGATAAGGTGATCGTGGTTACAGACAGTGATATCATTTACAATGAAATTACACGGCACGGTGGTACTGCGATATATAGCAAGCGACAGCATGAAAGTGGCAGTGATCGTATTGCAGAAGTGGTGGAAGATATGGATGTAGAGGTTATTGTAAATGTCCAGGGTGATGAACCATTCATTAAAAAAGAACCACTTGAAAAACTGGTTCGATTGTTTAAGGACCCTTCCGTAAAGGTTGCGTCAATCATGCGTAAGATCACGAATAGCGAAGAGCTTCACAATATAAGTTGTGTAAAAGTGGTGGTGAATAAAAATAATGATGCTCTTTATTTCAGCAGAAGTCCAATTCCTTATGCAGCTTCCACAAAGGCAGATCCTCTCTATTATCTCCACATCGGCGTATACGGATTCCGTAAAGACACATTATTAAAGTTCACCCAATGGCCTGCGGGGCAACTTGAGCAAACTGAAAAGCTGGAGCAACTTCGTTACCTGGAAAACGGAATTCCCATTCGTATGTCATTGGTTGACTTTACCAGTGTGGCTATTGATACACCAGAAGATCTTCAGCGAGCCGCCGAATTGCTCTAATCCAAAAAATTATTGCGGTTCTGATTTTAATTCCTGTAATTCATACTGAAATGCATGAGCATCTGGCCTTAGTGGTTTGCCTTTTACTTCTGAATATACTTTGATAAAACTCGCACCATAATAGAGAATAAAGGAAGAATAAAAAACGAAGAGCAGCAATAATACCAAAGAGCCAGAAGCTCCATAAATTGAATTTACATTACTTCTCACCATTATATACGATAATAAAGCTTTACCGAGTGTAAATAATACTCCTGTAAGACAACCCCCTAATATTGCTACTTTCCATGGTGGACGGGCATCTGCCAAATAGCGAAACAATAAAATAAACCAGGCCGCCACTACTATCACTCCTGTTATTTTACTGAGCAGCAGCATCAAAAAATCGCTTGCACCAAATAACAGTTTTTCCAGGTAGCTTCCAGCCAGAACCTGTAGACCATCAAGGAAGAGACTCGCCAGAAATAACATACCCGCCAAAAGAATGACCAGTATTGAACGGCCCCTTGTTTTAAGATAGAATATAAAGCCCGGACGTTCCTTCACCTGTATCATCCAAATATCATTCAGACTGTTTTTGATGACCGTAAACAGAGTGGTTGCAACAAAAACCAGGAAAACAAACCCACCGGTGGCGATATACCAATTGGTAGCAATGGTTCGGAATCCCCGGGTGGTAAGCCTAATCTGCCTGGCTCCTTCCTCGCCAAAAGTATCCTTCAATACCTGAACCATTTCCGTTCCCACCAGTCTCCTGTTCAAAAAAAGGCTGAATACCTGGAAAAGAATGATCAGAATGGGGGGAAGAGCAAAACTGGTAAAGAAGGCTGTGGCACCTGCCATGCGCAGGGGATCATTGTTCTTCATTTCTACAAAGGAGAGCCTTAACAGGCTCCCAAACCCGGCCCGGTTATTTATTGCCATAGTGGGGTATATGCCCATCAGGTACAAAAACCGACCCGGTTTTAAAAATTTTCAGGTCTTGAACCAGTAGGTATGGCTTAAATTTGGAGACTCGAATAGTCTATCTTTCTATTATGAATGTCAAGCTGAGACCAGAAAAATATCTTCGTTACCTCTACCTGCCAAATCTCTTTGGTACCCAGCGTACAAAGGAGATCCTGTCGCAGAATCCCACGGTCATTCCTCAAAGGGAAGAGGCGCAGGAGGTATTGGTCAATGTTTTTGATTATGATGGTAGCAGTCTGGAAGAAAAGAAACTGGCTTCCGTCCAGGATACTTTTCATTATAAGACCAACAGAAGAATAAGCTGGATTAATATTGATGGTTTGCGAAAGGCGGATATTGAAGCTATGGCTAACCACTATGGCATTCACCCTCTATTGGTGGAAGATATTCTCAGCATCAATCAGCGGCCTAAAATGGATGAGATTGAGGGCGTGATGTTTTGTCTGCTCAACATGCTTTATTACAATGATGAGAAACAAACGGTGGAGTTTGAACAGATCAGCATTGTGTTGGGAAAGGATTTTGTGATCAGCTTCCAGGAAGACCCCAGCAGGGATGTATTCAACCCTTTACGGGATCGCCTCCGTATGTTCAATAGTAAAGCCCGCGTTCGTGGTGCGGACTACCTCTGTTATTCCATGCTGGATCTTATCGTAGACAATTATTACCTGGTAATGGAAAAACTTGGAGATCGAATTGAAGCTTTGGAAGAAGAGATCATTCGCAACAGTAATAAGCGCTCACTTGCCAAAACCAACCAGTTACGCAAAGAGTTGATTGTGTTAAAGAGAAATACAGTTCCTGTGCGCGACCTTATCAATGGCATTATCCGAAGTGAAAGTGATCTCCTGGAAGATCAGAACACAAAATATTTCAAGGATATTTACGATCACATTGTGCAGGCCATCGATTTGAATGAGAACTACCGGGATGTGATGACGAGTATGCAGGACCTCTATATCAACAACGTAAACCTCAAAATGAATGAGGTAATGAAAGTAATGGCCATCGTTACCTGTCTGCTGGCTCCTGCTACAGTGATCGGAGGTATATTCGGAATGAATTTCGACGCAATTCCATATCTCCATAACCAGTACGGCTTCTGGATAGCTGTGGGCCTCATGTTGATTATCCCGGTATGGATGATCATTAGGTTTCGGAAAAGAGGCTGGTTTTAATAGTAGTTTTACTTTCCGGGCATTACTATTAACTTTGTTTTTGCAATTTGTTTTTTCTCCTGCCGTTTTATACAGACCCACGCTTCAACCCATAAGTACAATTTTATTCTTTTAAATCGTAAATGATTTCATTATGGCTGCTGACAACCATCAGGAGAATAATCTCTATTCCTATGACTCGTTTGGTGAAAAAAGAAAACCATCCGATCATCGTTTTTTGTGGTGGTGCGCGGGTGCACACCAGGATTTATTAAAGCAATATCCCTCTGAACATGCAAAGTATTCGGGGCTGGGAGGAGTGATCCTTGCCACCTTTGTGTTAGCGGGACTTTCTGCAGGATATGCTATCTATACCATCTTTAACAATTTGTTGCTTACCTTTTGTTTTGCTATCATCTGGGGTCTGATCATATTCAATTTCGACCGGTTCCTGGTTGCTACCATGCGTAAGTATGGCATATCCAGGCGAAAACAAATATGGATGGCAGTACCTCGTATCGCACTGGCTCTTTTGATTGGATTGACTATTGCGCGACCCCTTGAACTGAAGATATTTGAGAAGGAGATCAATACAAAGGTGGTAGAGAATGTTCATAAGAAGATCCAACTGAATGACAGTCTTCTTAAAATTGAATCGGCCAACCAGGCTCAAACGGCTACTAATGAAAGAAACCGCCTTATAACCAGGAAACAGCAGATAGAAGATACGTTGCACCAGTTGCAGATGGCCTATTTACGTGAAGCAGATGGAACAGGGGGATCCATGCAACGGGGTATTGAAAATATTACGCGTTTAAAATTGAATGCCTTTGATCAGGCAAGAACTCAATATGGACCGGAACTGGCGCAGCTTAATACTGGAATCCAGGAACAGGACCGCATTCTGAATGAATCAAATGCGGGTCTTGAATCGAAACGGAAAACGTATGAACAGGCTGCCATAGCCAATGTGGGATTCCTGGAACGGAATAAGGCTCTTTCTGATCTAAACAGTGAAGAAAGTAGTGTGTTCTGGACCAGTTTGCTTATTTCACTATTGATCATTCTTATTGAAGTTGGACCAATACTTTCGAAACTTATTATGCCGGTTGGTCCGTATGACATCGAACTGGCCAAGGAAGAATTGCTTGCCATGGCTTCTTCTGAAAATGATATCCGACAGGATAAAGAAGTCTCTTATGAAAAGAAGAAGGTCTTTTACCAGAAACAAAAAGAAATGTCTGATAAGCTGGTGAGCAAATTATCCTCTTTACAGGAAAAGCATATAAATGAAGAACTGGAGAAATGGGACCGGGGGGATTGGGATCCACGTGATCACCGGGCATCCATGGATGAAGTTATGCGTAAAATAAAGGAGAAATATCAGTTGGGAGAGGATGGCCTTATTTAGAAATTGAACTATCTCTTCTTATAGACGGGAACTGTGCTACAGGCCTCGCCATACATAATACTTTTAACCAGGGGAAGAAGGAGTTTGGTTATTTCAGCGTAAGCGAATTCACCAATGGGGACTTCACCGCATCCTTTTATTACCACTCTTTTATCAGCAAATTCATTCTTATTAATATTGGAGAGATTCTTCAGGAATAAGTGGCGGTGGAGTTCTTTTTCATCGCCCATCACGATATCTTTTGCCACCGGCTGAAGGTAGGATACAACCAGCATATAAGCCCACATAGGAATTATGGCATCGGCAGAACAATAAACGGCAACATATTTATCGCGGTAAGCTTCCCAGTCATGTTCCTTTAATTTATCTCTGTAATCCTTTTCCTTCAGGATCATTTCCATGAAGAGAAACCCTTTCAGGTCAAAGACAGCTGTATTCTCCCGGGGATAGAAATCTTCCAGGTCGATGGTCACCAAACCACTTTCAGCTACTTTATTTACAATGGGATCACTCATCTGGTCAGGCACATTATATTAAAAACAAATGTACGATGTCTACAGTTTTGGATTCTTCCCCAAAACACAACACCGTACATCTATAACAAGTTTCTAATAATTAAGTTTGTTCCTGTTGTCCTTGATATTGGCAGCTTCCTGCAAAGCTACCAGGGCCGGGCTCTGTTGTGACTGCATAACCATCTGCTGATATTGCATTTGCATTTGCTGGATCCTCTGTTGACGCTGTTCATCCACATTGGCTCCGGCAATTGGAGTAGCTGAAATATCTTCCACCCTGATCACGTAAACGCCGCTTAATCCTTCAATGGGTGCAGAGATCTTGCCCTTATTAGAGGGGTTAAAAGAAGCTCCTATGACTTTGGGCTCAAAGGAAATAGAAGATGCCTGGCTACCCTGGAAACGGATACTGTCTGCAGTTTCAATCTGTTTGCCGCCAAGAGCCTGGGCTGCTGCTTCCAATGTAGATGCGGATGCCACTTTCTTACCGATTATCTCCGCTTTCTTATGATTCTTTAATATGGGTTCTACCATCAGCCTGGCTAATTTTACACTCCGGGTACCCTTTTTATTTACTTCGGTTACCATTGCAACAACATAGCTTTCTCCCACCCTCTCAGGTGGCAGTACATCACCCAGGTCTGCAGCATAAATATTCTTAACAAATGCCCTTGAAACGCCCAACGAAGGGAGCTGGAATGCACTTGGCAGGATATTCTGTTCGTAAAGCTTATTGATTCCCTTCGCTTTTAATTTTTCTGCGTTTGCATCAAATGATTTCTGATCCCGGCTGGTGGCGGCAAATTTAGTAGCCTCGTTGCTGGCATTGGCATCAGTTTCTTCGCTGGCTTCAATTGGTTTGGCCAGGTAAGCAATCTGATAATGCATTTCAGGTTTGATGTGAGCCAATATTTCTATATAATGCCATCCAAATTGGGTATGAACTACCTTCTTTTCACCAGGCTTACCTTCATTCAGGATGAACTGGCCAAACTCAGGCGCAAAACCTTCTCCCTGGATTTGAGTGGATGAAAAAGTCATAACACCTTTTTCACGATGGGATGCCTGATCAGTTGTAAATCTCGTTTCAAGCGTATCAAAATTGGCTCCGTTCTTTATGGCAAGTGCTATACTATCTGCCAGTTTGTGAGCTGTAGAATCATCCATTAAAGGCTGCTGGGTTTGGGGATCAACTGTTCCCAATAATATGTGCCGGCATTTTACAGAGTCAGGTAGTATTTTAGAATCCACCATCTTGGCTAACACATAAGTTCCGCCATCGAGGTAGGGTCCGTAAACTGCTCCCTTAGGGAGCGTAAGAATGGTATCCTTAAATCCAGCACTCATCTGCTGATTAGCCGTTTGCAACTGTGCCTTAGGGTAATAATCATCCGTGAATTTGATGGTGCTCCCAACTTTGGTTAGGAAATTCTCTATCTCTTTGGTAGAATCAAATTCAGGTTTAAGATCAGTTACATCTTTAAGTGTAGCAGCTGAATCTGTAGCCGTAGGCAATGCGCTGAAAGCAACATATGCAATACTACGATTCTCATCCTGTTTGAACTGATCTTTATGTTCGTTTACATAATCTTCTACTTCCTTATCACTAATAGTTATAGTGCTGTCTGGTATGCTGGTATATACTTCCCTTACAAAAGAAATCTTTGACAACTGGCTGTTATCATCATTCTGTTTTTGGACATACCATTTGGGATAGTTGATACTATTACTCAGCAATGAATTATATTTTTCATTCATCCGCACAAATTCCAGATCGTGCATATACGCATTCAGTTCTGCTTTTTGTTCGGGCTTGGCCTTGCGCATTGTTTCATCAATCTTTGATTTGGCAAGGCGCGCATCATAAATGCCAGTTTTCGGATCAGAGAATAATTGACGGAGGTATTGAGGCGGATTAGGACCGTAAAGAATATCTCCTAACTCTTTTTTACCGATTTGCATACCCAGCTCATCAATCTCAGATGCCATAAGCAAACGGTTCACTTCGCCTCTCCAGGCAAGTTCAATTGCCTGCTGACGTGCAATAGAGCCAGTATATCCCTGTTGTTTTAAACCTTCTTCCTGCTGATCTATTTTTTTACCGAAATCATTCATGCCTATTTCCTGGCCATTCACCGTACCTACTACAGTTCCGGCGCTTCCACGGAACAAACTACCGCCATTTTCAAAGGCAAGCATAACTACAAAGGTGAGCAAGGCAACCGCAATGATTATCGCCATCAATTTCGCATACTTCTCCTGGATCTGCTGTATTACTGACATATTGAGTAACAGTTTTAAAAAAGGATTGCAAAAATATGATTTTTAGGCATATAAAGAGGTTTACCGGGCCGGATGGCAGTTCCATTGGAGCCATGCAGCCCGATCCTGAATGAAAAGCCATGCTAAGCCTTTCTAAATCAATAAGTAATCTAATCAAAGGACATTTAATCTTAACTGTCCCCATTTTCTGGTTATTTATGACTGGGGGCAATCACGGGCAACCCGGGACATATGTTTAGCATTTGTCATTATATCAGTAACATTGTTTGACAGGAAAAAGCAACCATGAACCTGCACCAATTGCTTAAAGAAGTCGGTAAGAATGATCCAATCGCCCAAAAGCGCCTCTTTGATCTGTATTCAGGTAGCATGCTGCTTGTGTGCCGCAGATATATAAAAGATTCCCAGGATGCCGAGGAAATGTTATTAAACGGATTCTTTAAGTTTTATTCCTCTATTAATTCATTCCGTTATATCAACGAACAAGCGCTTTATTCCTGGATAAAGAAGATTATGGTGAACGAATGCCTGATGTTTCTCCGGAAAAAGATGGCATTTGTGGTCATCGGCGATCTTCCCACTGAAGATCACATTTCCAATGACGATGTGCTGGATAAGCTGAATGCCGAGGATATTTTCAGGCTGGTGCTTGAATTACCCACAGGATACCGGACCGTTTTTAACCTGCATGCGATCGAAGGCTGGGAACATAAAGAGATCTCAAAGGCGCTGGGTATTTCAGAAGGTACTTCAAAGTCTCAATTGAATAAAGCGCGAAAGCTTTTGCAAAAAAATTTATCACAACAAGGTTTGATCTATGAGCAACGGAAAACTAATTAACAAAAATGGCTGGGCTGAGAGTTTTCTGAGTTGGGAAAAGAACAACTCCACTGGTAATGATTTAATGTGGGAAAAATTGAATCAAAAGCTTCGGGCTCCCCGCAAAAAGAAAAGCATGAATTTGCTTTGGGCGGCAGCTGCCTTATTCATAATATCCGGATCTGCTATCTTTTGGAAATATCAATTCAAAGGCGGACAGGAAAGCGCTTTGACGTTTAAAAAACATTCATCCGCTTTACCAAATGCCCCATTCATTAAACCTGTTGAAAAAGCGATCACGATAATAAATCATCCCACTCAGCAGGAAACTATATATAAGAAATCGAATAATAGCATTATAAAAACCCCGGTTCTTTTGGTTGACAATAGTTTAATTGTAAAAACTGTTCAGCCTGTTGTTTCAGATTCGCCTCAAATTGCAACTGCCAATCCGGATATTAAACAAAGAAGAATACGGGTGGTACATATGAACGAATGGTTCAGCCCGCCTCCACCCGCTTTCGCCACTTCTAAAGAGGACAATGAGATTCCTTATACTCCATCCATTTGGCCTGGGAAACACAGGGGTCTGTCACCTCCATCTTCCAATAACTAATTATCCTTTACTAACTCTTTTCATTTTTAAAAATCATTCATGAAAAAGATCTGTTTGCTGCTTATTACAGCGGCCATGGCAACTGTTGCGTCTGCACAAATCAATTACCTGCCAGGTAATCCTCCGTCACCCAATATATTTAACTCTCCGCTGCCTGGAAGTATCCGCTATCGTTACAACTTTATACTTCCTCACAATAACCGGATGGTTATTGATCTGTTTAAGGTCAATTATGTTTACCAGCTACCTGACCTTGATAGTCTGTTTAAAAAAATATGGTCAGACCTCCAGCCGATGCGTGATAGCCTTTCTGATCCATTAAAGGTCCGCAAGGTGGATTATATGGCCACCATGAATCATATTGTCATCGGCATAAAACAGTATAATCCTTCTGGCAGTTATTATAGTTATAAGGATGACGAACTGGTACAGATGAAGATCAATCAGGATACACTCCGGTATATTGGATTTGTTGAACAGGATCAGTCATTAACAAAAACTCAATATAACAGCCTCGTCCCCGGTTATACTATTACGTTATTGCTTAATGATATCTCGGATGTGGGGAAGTTACCGAAGGGATTTCTGTCTTCCGGAATAGAATTATTGAAAAAAGATTTGGACCCTAACGATAAGGGAAATAACGGACCTTATTCCGGCACTTATGATATTATTCAGCAAAAGCGCGTTACACCTTTAAATCGGCCTGAACCTCTATGGAACAAACACGGAGTAGTTCCTTATGCGCAAATGAGTATTCAATATGGCAGAGGTGACTGGATGCCTTCCGCCGGGGCTGGCCTTGAATATTATTATGGCAGGAGTCAATATGGACAATTTGGAGCTCGATTAATCTGGGAGCCTTTTTTCTTTTTTAGTCGCGATTTGAATAAAAAACTTGTTACAGAGCGTAATGATTTTCTGACATTAAAGTTTTATAGCAACTGGAAATTAGTATATAAGGCCCTTACAGATGGTCAGTATAATTTAAACTTCTCGATAGGTTATCTCATTAGAAGAAAGGGAACATGGTTTGAACCCAATACATTCAAGTTCTCCTTTCCGGGTTTACAACGAAAGAATATGCTGCTGGAGCCTGAGTTTTTCTTTAATAAATTCTTTAAAAATTTTAGCCCTTCTTTGAAACTAACTGTGTTCCTGGAGTGATCGATTTCTACTTACCGCCTTTAGGATGAACTATTTTCATTTCTTTGATCAAATGACCGGCGCCGGCATATTTATCAATAACAAAAAGGACGTAACGGATATCAACCATTATATTTCGGCAAATAGAAGGATCGTAATTGATATCGCTCATAGTACCCTCCCATACCCTGTCAAAGTTCAGTCCTATCAGATTCCCGGAAGCATCCAGTACGGGGCTTCCGGAATTCCCTCCAGTGGTATGATTGGATGCAATAAAGCAAACTGGCATTCTTCCGTTCTTTCCATATACCCCATAATCTTTCTTTGCATAGAGGTCGCGTAATTTTTGGGGTACATCAAACTCATAATCGCCAGGAATATATTTTTCCATTACCCCATCCAGGTAAGAATTAAAATCATATTTCACTGCATCTTTAGCTGTATATCCGTTCACTTTTCCATAGGTGATACGTAATGTGCTGTTAGCATCCGGGTAAAAAGCCTTTTCCTTAAACACTTCTATCTGGGCCTGCATATAGGTCCGCTGCAGCTGGTTGATCCTTGCCTGGACTACATTTAGCTTAGGCAATATATTCGTGTTATAATCTGCTATGATCTCTTTATAGGTATCGTAGGCCTTATCTGTTTCCAGGTTTTGTAAAAATGCATCCGGATCAGATTGCACCAGGGTAAGAGTTGCTTTTCCATTGTCCAGGTCAGTATTATCATATATATCATTTGCCCATTTGGCAAAATCACTTACCTCCTTCACTTTCGGACTCATATAAAGTGGCATCAGTCCTTCAAATAATTTTTTGTCAACCACCGGTTCGTATTCGTTATAAAACTGATTCAGGGAGTCTTTGAATTTGGCCAGGATATTATCATAATCAGGTTTTCCGCGGGATTGCTGTACATACTTAATTCGATTGAACAACGTGAACAATTCAATCCTGTTGGTTACTTCTGTATGATAATCTCTTGCACGCCCCAATGGTTCCAGTTCAATATAAGCTGCCTGCATATCCGCTAAAAGGGTACCGTATTGCGATTTCCATTGTGGATTGGCATCCACTCTTTTCTGAAATTCAGCTTCATATTTTTTCTTTTTATCCAACGCATCGGTCCTTGTCAGACCCAATACTTCACCCTTCCATTTTTTCCATGAATTGCTTACAGTTGCATATTTGGCTGCATATTCAATTTTAATTTTTTCATCCTTACGCATAAAGCTATTCAGAATAGCGAGCGCTTTATCCCGTACTGCAATTTTTGCCGGATCATTTACTTCAGCTATTTGTTTTACAGCAATTGCGGGCAGATACTCCGTGGTTTTACCAGGAAATCCAAAGACCATCGTAAAGTCCTTCTCAGCTATCCCATCCAGTGATACAGACAGGGATTTTTTGGGAACATAAGGAACGTTATCCGGTGAATAGTCGGCCGGCTTATTGTCTTTCCCTGCATATATCCTGAACACAGAAAAATCTCCCGTATGTCTTGGCCACATCCAGTTATCTGTATCCTGTCCGAAATTTCCGATGGCGGCCGGGGGTGCACCTACAAGGCGTACATCAGTATAGGTTTCGGTAATGAATAAAAAATACTGGTTAGCCTCAAAAAAAGCTCTTGTAAACGCTTTTTGGTAAGTTTCTTTTTTAGCAGCTGAATTGATCTGCCTGATATTCTGATCCACTACAGCCTGCCTTTCAGCTTCCTTCATATCAGCCGTTACACCGTTTAACGCAGCCTTTGTTACATCCTCTATCCTGACGATAAATGTTACATACAATCCGGGATTGGTGAGTTCCTGTGCATTATTCATTGCCCAGAATCCGTCACGGATAAAATTATGGTCAAGGGTAGAATGATTTTGCACTGCATCAAACCCACAGTGGTGATTGGTCAATACAAGACCTTTTGAGGAGATCACTTCACCGGTACAAAATCCGCCAAAACTCACGATCGCATCCTTTAAACTGCCGGCATTTATGTTATAAATATCTTTGGCACTGATCTTCATTCCCAGGCTTTTCATCTGCTTTTCATTCAACTTCTCCAATAAAAAAGGTAACCACATACCTTCATCGGCGCGGGCTAAAGCGGCTATGCTGACAAATAATACAACTAATAAATGTTTGATTGACTTCATTCGCTATAATTTGAAGCTTTAAAATTAAGTAATCCGCTTTAGATGGATGATTATGAGGCCTTGACCTTAAGTATGTAAATTCATGACAGCTTAAAATATCTAATTTTGACATATCAAGAGGAGGAGGCGATAATCAAAGTTTTTTTCCCCATGCAGGTGTTAATGGGATCCAATTAATGTGAATATCTGGTCGTGAAACGTGAGTATGAAATAGAATTGTTAGCCACTAAATTCTAAACCTTATCCAAAAACCGGTAACCGGGTAAACATACTAAGAGTTATTAAGTAGAAATTCACAGGCCCTTACTATTAAATTATTGTGATATTTATTCAGGCCGGTTTTCGACATAGTTGTGGATATGGTACTGGAATACAGTACTGGCGTGAAAACAATATGTGAATTTCCTTGTTTTAAATGTGGATAACGGTGATTAGCTAATTTTGTAAAAATTGTTTTCCACGAATTCACACCCGTAATAATAATAAGCTTTTTTATAAAAATTATATTAATACTATTAGTATTTAAAGAAGGGGGTCTGTGAAAAATGTTTTTGACAAATTGGGAAAGGGGTTGGAATATTGCTCCCCCGATCAAACAAAACACGATGCAAACTGAAACTTTGGAAAATGCAAAAGCCCATGTGGATCAAAACGGCTTCCTCGATGTAGAACTCGATCCAACGCTTGATCTTTTTGCTGAGATTGAACGGCTCAAGAAAGAGAAGAATGCTGTTTTGCTGGCGCACTACTACCAGGAACCTGATATCCAGGATGTGGCTGACTATATCGGGGATAGCCTTGGACTGGCACAACAGGCTGAGAAGACCAGCGCAGACATGATCGTTTTTGCAGGCGTACACTTCATGGCTGAAACAGCCAAGATCCTCAATCCGGGAAAAAAAGTTGTTATCCCTGATCTAAAGGCGGGATGTTCCCTTAGCGATAGTTGTCCGCCCCCACTTTTCAAAAAGTTCAAAGAGCAGCATCCTGATCATGTGGTAGTGAGCTATATCAACTGCAGTGCCGGCATCAAAGCTTTGAGTGATGTGATCGTTACCAGCAGTAACGCCAAAGTGATCGTTGAAAGTTTCCCAAAAGACCAGAAGATCATTTTTGCTCCGGATAAGAACCTGGGTGCTTATATCAACAAAGTAACTGGCCGCAATATGGTTCTCTGGAATGGAGCCTGTATGGTTCATGAAATATTCAGCCTGGAGAAGATCACCAGGTTGAAGACAAGGCATCCCAATGCCAAATTCATAGCGCATCCGGAATGTGAAGAACCAGTTTTACGGATGGCAGATTATATCGGGTCAACCACAGGATTATTGAAGTTTACTCAAACTGATTCTTCTACTGAATATATAGTAGCTACTGAAACTGGCATATTACATCAGATGATGAAGGCTTCTCCTAATAAGACCTTTATTCCTGCGCCACCGAATAACAGCTGTGCCTGCAATGACTGTCCGCATATGAAGCGTAATACGCTGGAGAAATTGTATCTCTGCATGGAATACGAAATGCCGGAAATACTGATGGATGAGGAGCTGCGCGTGGCTGCCAAAAAACCAATTGAGCGTATGCTTGAGATCAGTGCCAAAGCAGGACTGTAAATTTGCCAATCATCGTTTATCCCAATGCTTAAAAAGTACTCCATCAATCTTGAAACGGAAGGCCCTTTTCAATACTTATTGGGAATTCTTTGTTTACTGGTTTATGTAGGATGCCTGTACTTTCCATTAATGGATAAAGATGCGGCCCACCATGCCAATATTGCATTGCACATGCTGCAGTTCAATGATTATGTGAGCCTCGTAGACCGGCATATGGAATACCTGGATAAACCACACTTCCTGTTCTGGGTTTCAGCAGCGAGTTTTAAAATATTTGGAGTAAATACGTTCGCGTATCGATTACCGGCAATTCTATTTGGTTTGATCTCTATCTACAGCACTTATAGATTAGCCCGGCATTTATCCAATAAAACGACTGCTAAACTTGCGGCGATCATGCTGGCCACGGCCCAGGGTTTTATTCTCTCCATCAATGATGCAAGAATGGAAACCCCGCTTATGTCGGCCATTATATTCGGATTGTGGCAATTGATAGTTTATATTGATACAAGGAGGTTTTGGAATGTAGTTTTGGCAGCATTGGGGGCTGGGATTGCTTTTTCTACTAAAGGATGGATTGGGCCGGCCATCATTTTTATAGCCGCCTTTTTTTATATTTTGTTAAACAGGAAATGGGCAGTATTGACTCACTGGAAGACATGGCTGTTCATTCCCTTTTTACTTTTGTTTATTTCGCCGGTATTGTATGCTTATTATTTGCAGTATGATCTCCATCCGGAGAAGGTGGTAAGGAATATGAGCCATATTTCAGGCGTAAAGTTTATTCTGTGGAATCAGAACTTTGAGCGGTTTGGTGGTGATGGATTTGCCAAAGGAGGAAGGAATAGCAGTGTGTTTTTCCTGTACCATACATTTCTCTGGGCTTTCTTCCCATGGTGTATAATGGCTTATGTAGCTGTTATATTCTGGCTAAGACGAATGATCTTTTATAAGAAATGGAAGTATCCATTCAACTTTGCAGCCCTGGCCTTTACTTTCATACTGTTTACAATCTCGTTCTCCAAATTTAAGATGCCGCATTATGTATTTATGCTGTTGCCATTGGCAGCATTATTTACTGCCCCCTACGTGCGGCTCGTATTATCTTATAAAGGCGGGTTTAAGGTTTATTATCCATTACATGTAATCCTGGCAGTGTTGGTGATTATTGTAGCAATAGTTCTTAATTATTTTTTCTTACCGCTATCAGGTGAAGGACAAATAATTGGCGCTTTATTGATCATAGGTTTTCTCCTCCTGCTATTCAGGAAAACCCAATACCCGGCCTTTAAACTCATTTATATTACTGCCTGTGTATCTGTTCTGTTTAACCTTTTCATGAATTATAATTTCTTCCCCAATCTTTTGAATTACCAGGGAGGAAATAAGCTTGCGGCCAGAATGGAGAGAGACATGAACCCTCCTATTTCTGATCGGGATATTCTATTATTGGATGTAAATGCACACAGCTTTGACTTTTACCGGGGATATAATCATGATATTGTTGACCTTACCCAGCTTGGCAATAAACTGCCATCATTGCCGGACAAATATTTTCTTATTACCGCAAAAATGGCAAGGGAATCACTGGCAGACAGCTTTATAGTAAAACCAGTAATTAGCGCTGACGACTACAATGTAACGACACTCAAACTAAAATTCCTCAACCCCAAAACGAGAGGTAGCAAACTGGATACATTGATGCTTGCGAAGATAGAACCTAGGAAGTTTTAGACAGCTGAGTTGATGGATCAAATACTGATGGATTTCCAGGATATCTTATTACCAGGAAGAAGAGTAGTGCAATACCAGCTTCCAGCATTTCCGCTTTTTTCTCATGCGGTAACAGGCTGGTGATCACAAATACCAGCAACATACTAATGACCTGGTAGGCTCTTGGAAGAGGGATGCCGCTTCTATCAATAAATCGTTTGGTACCGGCATGGTATTTATAAAGAACAGGAAACACCAACAGGTAAACTCCCATCGCAATAGTGAGACCAATGGAGAAGATCAGTTTATTGAGTTTTACCCCGTCAACTACGAGATTATGCAGATTGGTTTCGCCTTGTGAATTTCGCTCTTTGAAAAACTCTGAGCTCTTTATATGAAAAATGCGTTGGCCCCAGGAGATTTCTTCTCCAGCTGCAAAGAACAGGAGTAACGCCAGACCAAAGGTTACAATTAGAAACCATGCAGTTCGTTTTTTAAGCAATTTAAAGAAACGTGTTACGCAAACAATACATCCCAGAAGCAGGCCCAGTACAGTAAGCCATTCTACAATACCGTCTTCCTGAACATAAGCTTCAAAACGATGGACATTGGTATAAAACAAAAAATAACCAACTGCCAAGATAATTAATACCAGTGCCAAAATGAGTTTCTCAACAATTGAAAGTCTGGCCATAACCTTATAATTAAATTATATCCTGATAAGCTTTTGCACAGCTGCTTCCAGGGTTTCATTCTTTTTGCAAAAACAGAAACGGATCACTTTATTATCAATTCCATGTTTATAGAACACGGAAACAGGTATGACAGCAACCCCATATTCTTTGGTTATCCGGATGGCGAAATCAGTATCCTTTTCGTCGCTTATCCTGTCATATTTCGCACAAATAAAATAGCTGCCCTTACTGTCAAGCAGGTTGAACCGGGAACCTTTCATCAGGTTGATAAAAAGGTCTCTTTTTTCCTGCATTGCCGCGCCAAGTGATAAATAAGCATCTTTATTTTTTAAAAAACTGGCCAGGGCTACCTGTGAGGGAGAATGGCAGGAAAAGCAATTGAACTGGTGAACTTTTCTGAATTCTTTTGTCAACTCAGGTGAAGTAATACAATATCCCAGTTTCCAACCTGTACAATGATAAGTCTTACCAAAGGAGAAGCAGACAAAACTTCTTTCCATGAGATCAGGAAATCGTAACATGCTCTGATGTTGTAACCCATCAAACATCAGGTGTTCATATACTTCATCACTCAGAATGAAAATATTAGTATTCCTTACAATAGACCTCAATTGATCAATATCTTCTTTTCGCAATACAGAGCCCGTCGGATTGTGTGGACTGTTCAGCATGATCATTTTTGTGCGCGGGCTGATCTTTTGGCGCACTTTATCCCAGTCAATTCTATATTCCGGGAATTTCAAATCAACCAGTACAGGTATTGCGCCATTGATCTCCACATTTGGTATGTAACTATCATAACCGGGTTGAAATACTATTACTTCATCTCCCGGCTCCAATACTGTGGTCAAAGCAGTGTAAATAGCATAAGTACCGCCGGGAGTGATCGTGATCTGGGAGTCTGGATTAATGTTTGTTCCATAGAGGAACTCAACTTTTTCAGCCAACGATTCGCGTAGGGGCATATAACCCTGCATGGGTACATACTGGTTGAAATCCTGCTTCATGGCTTCATCCACCAGTTTCACCAGCTCGGGACTCATGGAATAATCAGGATAGCCCTGGCCAAGATTTACAGCATTGAGTTTAGCCGCAAGGCCACTCATCACCGTAAAAATGGTGGTGCCTACATCTGGAAGCTTGGAATGCATTACGGGAGTCATAGTACTGAAGTAAAACGGCTAAATTAGGAAAAAGAATTAAGCGCGGAGGGGTAATGAATAGTTAATGGAGAGGGATTATTTTTTCTTCTTTCCACTTACCAGGTCATAAGAATCATCTATCCATTCTTTCAACTGTTTTGTAGGAACTGACCCATCTATTATTATCGTGTTCCAGTGCTTCTTATTCATATGGTATCCTGGTAAAACACAGGAATATTCTTCCCGCAATTCAATAGCCTTATCCGGATCGCATTTAACATTGAACTGTAGGGGATCATTATCCAGGCCGGTGATCAGAAATATTTTCCCTTTTACCTTATAGACAAGGTTTTCCGGGCCAAAGGGAAGTGTTTCTTCAGCTCCGGGTTTGGACAGGCAATATTCGCGCAATGATTCGATATTCATTTCTGCTGCATTATGGCTGTTGCCTCTATTTCAATCAGGTAATCCGGGCTGATCAATCCTTTTACTTCTATCATGCTGGTGCAGGGTTTAATATCCCAGAAAAACTCCCCGTGGGCTTTGCCATATTCTTCCCAACGGGAAATATCTGTTACGAACATCCTGGTGCGTACCACATCCTTCATGGAAGCGCCAGCTGTTACCAGTACCTTTTCAATCTTTTCTAAAATGAATTTGGTTTGTTCGTAAGCACTGTCGCCCCCAACCAGCTCAGTACTATCGTCTGCAGCCACTGTTCCGGTAACTTCAATGATGTTTCCCACTTTTACAGCACGACTGTATCCAACAATATCTTCCCAGATAACACCTGATGAATAATTTGTCCTTTCCATGTTTATCCTTTTTTAATTTCTATATTTTCCGGTTTGACCAGTTGCTCACCCATAAGTCTCAATAATAGCTGTGTAACTGTTATTACATCCTTTTGGCAATAGGTAACAATGCGATTAAGGTCTTTATCCTTCCAGAATACTTCCCAAACCCTGCTTCCATCTATATCATCTTTTGGTGTGGGGATATTTAGGGTATGAGCAAGAAGATTAAGTGATGTGTAATTTTTAAAATCTCCAAACTTCCAAAGCTCCATAGTATCAAGGTGACTTACTTCCCAGGGCTTTTTGCCTGCGATATTCAGCAATGGTGGAATAGGAATATTATTGATGACCAATCGTCGGCAGAGATAGGGAAAATCGAATTCCTTGCCATTGTGTGCACAGAGATAACGCTGTTCGCCTCCAGACCATTTCCTGAGCATTTCTGAAAATTCAAAGAGAAGAAGGGATTCGTTTTCACCGTAAAATGATTTCAGGACCATCCGCTTGTGATCACCACTTCCCTGGATAAACCCACAACTAATACAAATGATCTTTCCGAATTCGGCATAAATTCCTGCCTTGGGATAAATGGTCTCAACGGATTCAACTTCTTTATTGCGGATCAGATATCCGGCTTTTATATCCCACAGGGCTTTCCATTCTTCCGGTAGATCCTGGTAAGACTCATATTGAGGTACAGTTTCAATATCAATGAATAAAATATTATTGACCGGATAAGGGGCCATAGAATAATTTATAGTAAGATAAAGATGCCTGTTTAATCTGTAGCGATGTTCAAAGCGAAACCGAATAGCATCAGGCGCCTTCGATCAGGCCAATATGATTGCCAAAAGGATCTTCCACTATTGCAACAAAGATAGGTCCACCTACATTGGTTCTCGGCTGAATAAGCTTTCCGCCAATTCCAGTTAACTTTTTTGCTGCCTTAGCTGCATCATCAACTGCCCAATAAGACACTGAATGATTACCCGTGGTAGGGCCGGGGATATCAGCATCCAGTCCGAGTTCTGAACCATTAATATCAAATCCTACATAAAAAGGCTCATCGAAATATGGTTTGATGCCGGTTGCCTTTATATACCATTTCTTAGCCTCCTGCAGATCCGACACTTTATAAATAACAGTACGTAATTTTTTGAACATTTTCTCTTATAAATATTTTTCGCCCTTGTTGCGTTTCAGGTCAGCAACATAGTCTTTTATTTCCTGTTCTTTCTCTTTTTTGCAGATCATCAAAACATCTTTGGTGTCTACAACAATATAATCTTCCAGTCCCTGGAGCAATACCAGTTTGTTATCAGGAACCTGCACAATACAGTTTTTAGCATCAATGATAGTAACATGGTCTCCTGCAACTGCATTTCCAAAATAATCCTTATCCATGTTTTGCCAGGCGCTGTTCCATGTACCTAAATCACTCCAGGAAAATGAGGCAGGTATAACATATACATTGTCAGCATTTTCCATAATTCCAAAATCAATGGAAATGCTGGTGCAAAGAGGATAGATCTTTTCAATTACCTGTGCTTCCTTTTTTGTATTGAAGGCATCCTTTTCGGCTGCAAAAACTTCAAATATCTCCGGAAGGAATTTTTCAAATGCCATGAGAATATTTCTCACCTTCCAGGTAAAGATGCCGGCATTCCAAAGGAAGTCACCACTAGCCACAAATGTCTTTGCCAGCTCCAGGTTGGGCTTTTCGGTAAATGTTTTTACCTTATGCACGCCGGAAGCCACTTCTGGACCATCGTGCTGAATGTATCCGTATCCTGTATTGGGAGAAGTTGGTGTAATACCGATAGTAACCAGGGCATTTATATTATCAACAAAGTCCAGTGCACGCCTCGCGGTTTCAACAAACTGATCAGTATCCGGTATAAGATTATCCGCTGGTGCGGCCATCATCACCGCCAGTGGATCTTTCTGAAATAGTTTGAATGCAATATAGGCTATGCAAGGCGCAGTATTCTTTCTGGAAGGTTCTGCAAGTATATTCTCTACAGCCAATTCGGGTAGCTGCTTTTTGGTTAGCTCAACATATTCCTTGGATGTAATAATATAGATATTTTCAGTAGGCACCAGTTTTTTATATCGTTCAAATGTTTGCTGGATCAGCGTTTGGCCAATATGAAGTATATCAAGGAACTGTTTGGGGTAATTGCTCCGGCTCATGGGCCAAAAGCGGCTTCCAATTCCGCCTGCCATTATTGCTACATAGTGATGTTTATTCATTACCCTTAGTTCTCTTTAGGTTCTACAGTTTAAAAATCGAACGGGATGATCTTAGATCAACCCCTCTTTGATAAGATCATGCAAATGTATGATACCAAGATATTGCCCGGTATCACCCACAACGGCCAGCTGTGTTATTTCCTTCTTACGTAAAAGATCCAGTGCTGATACAGCCAATTCATCAGGTCCTATGGTTTTGGGATTTCGGGTCATGATATCTGAAGCCTTTACACTATCAATCTGGACACTGTTCTTAAGCATACGCCGCAAATCGCCGTCCGTGATTATTCCAAGTAGTATGCCCATCTCGTCAGTAACAGCGGTTACACCCAATCTTTTTTGCGTCATTTCAACAATTACGTCCTTCAGGGAATCTGAAGGCTTCACCTTCGGCTTCTCATTTCCTGTATACAGATCAGATACTCGCAAATAAAGTTTCTTTCCCAGCGTGCCACCAGGATGGAATTTAGCAAAGTCGTCACTCTTGAATCCTTTTTTCTCCATCAGGCAAACAGCCAGCGTATCACCCATTACAAGCTGGGCTGTAGTGCTGGCGGTTGGTGCCAGGTTATTGGGACAGGCTTCCTGGTCAACCGTGGTATTTAAGATAATATCTGATTGTTTGGCAAGGTATGACTGCATATTACCCACCATTCCGATCAGGGTATTGCCAAAATTCTTGATTAAGGGGATCAACACCTTTATTTCAGGACTTTCCCCGCTTTTGCTGATGACAATTACAACATCATCCTGCTGAACAATTCCGAGATCTCCATGGATGGCATCAGCAGCGTGCATGAAAATGGAAGGTGTGCCGGTTGAATTAAAAGTGGCTACAATTTTTTGGGCTATGACCGCGCTTTTACCAATACCGCTCACCACCACACGGCCTTTACAGGCAAACATTGCCTCAATGGCTTTTTCAAAATCTTCATTGATATAGGCTGAAAGTTGGGAAACAGACCGGGCTTCCAGTTCAATAGTCTGAAGGGCAATTTGTTGAATGTTCGGCTGCATGGGTAAGCGGCAAAATTAGCTATTTGCAACGAACTGTTGTTTGCTTGTTTGTGGGTGAATAACCCCTAATTTTTAACGTTTATAGCATGGCGATCCCGCATTTGGGTTGTAAATTCGCGGTCCTTGCCAACCGGCAGGAAGCGAGCGGGCATTCACCCAAAGGCCAGTGGAAAGCCTAAAAGGCTAATGATTAATCTGGAACTTCAACCTCAATCCCCGCCATCCGATAAATAAACACTTATTGTACCGGATATTCCTGTTTGATCACGGAATTCAGAGAATGATCCGTAAAAATGAGTAACTTAAACAAATCCGCATTCCGGAAGTGCGATAGTCTATGAAGACCGAGAAATAACTGAGAAATGGGAACAACAGCAAAAAACACCACCGCCAGGAAGACAACTAAAGCCTTACCCGCTAAAAAGAGATCCGAAAGCAACCGGTTTGATTTACACAAGGCATTACACGAATATTTTGGGTTCGACAAGTTTAAAGGCAATCAGGAAAAAGCAATTGAATCACTTTTAGCAGGTCATGATACTTTCGTTATCATGCCAACCGGCGGTGGCAAAAGCCTTTGTTATCAGTTGCCCGCAATGGTCAGCGAAGGGGTAGCTATTATTGTGTCTCCTCTTATCGCCCTGATGAAAAACCAGGTTGACCTGGTCAGGGGGTATAGCAGTAATGACGAAGTAGCCCATTTTCTAAATTCAACACTTAGCAAAAAAGAAATAAAAGAAGTACATGATGACCTGCTCTCCGGCAAAACAAAAATGTTGTATGTGGCGCCGGAAACACTGACCAAGCAGGAAAATCTTGAATTCTTCTCTGATCTTAAGATATCTTTCTTTGCCGTAGATGAGGCCCACTGTATCTCTGAATGGGGTCATGATTTCCGTCCGGAGTATCGTCGCCTGCGGGAAATGATGATACAGATCAACCCTGATATCCCGGTGATTGCACTAACAGCTACGGCAACTCCCAAAGTGCAAAGCGATATCATCAAGAACCTCGACCTTAAAAACCCCAACATTTACATATCATCCTTTAATCGCGGTAACCTGTATTATGAAATACAGCCCAAGATCAAGAAAGCACAGACTGATGAAAGTATTGTGCGATTCATCAAAGGAATGAAAGGAAGCAGCGGGATTATTTATACACTAAACCGGAAAACAACAGAAGAACTGGCAGGGACCTTAATGGCAAATGGTATTAAAGCTGTTGCATATCATGCCGGACTGGATAGCAAGTTAAGAGCCGACCGACAGGATCAGTTTCTTAACGAAGATGTGCAGGTGATCTGCGCCACCATTGCATTCGGGATGGGAATTGATAAGCCGGACATCCGCTTTGTGATCCATTATAATATTCCCAAGTCAATTGAGAATTATTACCAGGAAACCGGACGTGCTGGTCGTGATGGACTGGAGGGTCGGTGCGTTCTGTATTATTCTCATAAGGATGTTAGCAAGCTGGAGCATCTAATGCGGGATAAACCGCTAAGTGAACGCGAAGTAGGTGCGCAGTTGATCAATGAAACGGTTGGATATGCTGAAGCGGGTGTTTGTCGACGTAAAGTACTGATGAGTTATTTCGGAGAAGAGTATGAAACAGAAAACTGCGGCAGTTGTGATAATTGCAAACATCCGAAGGAGAGAGTAGAGGCGAAAGAAGAAGTGACCATCGCTTTAAAAGTTATCAAAGGGCTTGATGAGCGATTTGCAACAGACTATGTAGTTAAGATCATAGGAGGTAAACTGACTCCGCAGATAAAGATGTTCCGCCATGATGGATTGGACATCTTTGGAAGCGGAAATTCCAAAGATGATCACTTCTGGAATTCATTGATCAGGCAGTTATTGCTGGAAGGATTGTTGACCAAGGATATTGAAGAATACGGTGTATTGAAGTTTACGAAAAAAGGGGAAGCGTTCCTGAAGAAACCAAAATCATTCACCATTGTATTGAACAATCGCTTTGAAGAGGCGAATGCTGATGATGAAGAAGAAGCAGAAGGAGGAAGTGGTGCGGCTACTGATGAGAAATTGTTTGAGATGTTGAAAGAGCTACGTCAGAAAGAAGCTAAAAAGAAGAATCTGCCGCCATTTGTGATATTTCTGGAAACATCTTTACAGGATATGGCTACTTTATATCCAACGTCTGTTACAGATTTGGAAAGTTGCCAGGGTGTGAGCAAGGGTAAGGCTATTCGATATGGTAAACCTTTTGTGGAATTGATCGCCCGTTATGTGGAGGAAAATAATATCGAGAAGCCGGACGATTTTGTGATGAAGAGCGTGGTAAATAAAAGCGGCAATAAGGTTTTTATCATTCAGCAAACAGATAAGAAGGTGGGATTGGAGACTATTGCCAAGAATAAAGGCTGGCGAATGGATGAGATGCTGGAGGAAATGGAGACAATTGCAGCCAGTGGTACCAAGCTCAACCTGGATTATGCCATTGATGAAATGCTGGATGAATATGAGCAGGAAGAGATCATCGAATACTTCAAAGGTTGTGAGACCTCGTCTTTACAGGTAGCCCAGGAAGAGTTATCGGAGCATAATTTCAACTGGGAACAGCTTAAGATCATGCGGATCAAATTCTTGAGCGAATTCGGTATGTAATGCGTTTAAAAGGGCAAATCCCGCTTAAATGGTGAATAAAACGCTGTTTTTCACCAAAAATCCCTCTATATTTGCAGCCCGATTGGTAATTTTGAGCCGGTCAGGAAATAGGCTGAAAAGCCTGGAAGGTGCGGTAGCTCAGTTGGTAGAGCAAAGGACTGAAAATCCTTGTGTCGGCGGTTCGATCCCGCCCCACACCACGAAAGACCTGTTACAGGGATGTAGCAGGTTTTTTTATTTGTAAGGTCTGAAAGTTCTTTTGTCGCCCCGATTACTATCGGGGCCCACACCACGAAGAAAGTAAAGAGATTATAGCGAAATTCGTGGTCACTTTTTGTGATATTATTGATATCCTTCAACTCTTCTCTGCTCCATGAAACAATACATTGCACATCTGGCCCTGGTTGTACGTGATTACGATGAAGCAATCCGGTTTTACACGGAAAAATTACTCTTCCGCTTAATTGAGGATACCATATTAAGCGAAACAAAACGCTGGGTTTTGATAGCACCTCCAGGCTCCACAGAATGCTGCTTATTGCTTGCCAGGGCCAGCAACCCGGAACAACAGCAGGCTATAGGCCGTCAAACCGGAGGAAGAGTTTTTTTGTTTTTGCATACCGATGATTTCTGGCGCGACTATAATAGAATGCAGACTGCGGGCATACGGTTCGTCAGGTCGCCAATAGAGGAAAGCTATGGTATAGTAGCCGTATTCGAAGATTTATATGGTAATTTATGGGACCTGATTCAATCATCTAAATAGGTTAGTTCATTCTATATAGATTAAACTAACTTAGGTGAAACTTATACCTATGCTTTCCATAAGGTATCAACACCCCGCAACAATATTTCTTGCAGTTTTTCTACTTGTTATCTTTTCTCTATCAGCAAAGGCACAAAAGCCAAACATAATTTATATCATGACCGATGATATGGGTTATGCCGATCTGAGTTGTTATGGTCGCAAGGATTATTCAACCCCTAATCTTGATAAACTGGCTTCGCAAGGAATGAAATTCTTAAATGCCTATGCTTCAGCACCTGTATGCACGCCAACTCGCACCGCATTTATGACAGGCCGCTACCCGGCCAGGACGCAGGTGGGGTTGATGGAGCCACTTACAACCAGCAGCAGAGATAGCAGTATAGGTTTAACTGCGGACATTCCTTCTTTGGGTACATTAGTACGCAACGCAGGCTATGAAACCGCGTTAATCGGTAAATGGCATTTAGGTTTGAAGCCTGTCAATAGTCCAAACAGGAATGGCTTTGATTACTTTTTTGGAATACATAGTGGGGCTGCGGATTATGTTTCTCACATGGGTGATGGGCATAAATATGATCTATACGAAAATCAAAATCCTGTTGAACAAGAGGGGTATTTAACCGATTTAATTGCAGATAAAGCGATTCGTTTTTTAAAACAAACCCATCAGAAGCCATTTTTTCTCTGCGTCACTTTCACGGCTCCGCATTGGCCCTGGCAGGGTCCTGGGGATAAAGCATATTCGGATACTGGGAGTTTCACAGCCGGCGGCTCGCCAGCAATATTTAGCGCTATGATGAAAAGGCTTGATGAGGCAGTCGGAAATCTTATGAAAACACTGGATGATGCGCAGCTGTCAAAAAATACCGTTGTTATTTTTACTAATGATAATGGTGGTGAAAGATTTTCTGATATGGGTGGCCTTACTAATTCAAAAATGAGCGTATGGGAAGGTGGTATCAGAGTACCCGCTTTTGTTCGTTGGCCAGGTAAAATACAGGAAGGAAGCAATACGAAACAGGTTGCGGTTACCATGGATTGGACAGCTACCATCCTTGCACTTTCTGAAGCAAAACTCAATAAAGATTTTCCATTGGATGGAATTGATCTGCAACCCATTCTCACTTCAAAAAAACAGAACTTCGAACGGGAACTGTATTGGAGGGTTACCCAACGAAAAAATGAGAAGGCTATTCGTTATGGCGACTGGAAATTTATTCAGGATGCGAAAGGGGAATACCTTTTTAATATTGCAACAGATCAGGAAGAGAAGAATAACCTAAAGGATACAAATAAAGAAATGGCGGACAAATTAAAGAAGCTTTTATCTGATTGGGAAAAATCGGTTTTAAAACCAATTCCATTATAAAAAGTAAGTATTGAAGATCCTTGTGTCGCTCAAAATACTATCGGGACAGTTTTATTTTTAATCTGTTTGCAATTTAGGATCTTTAATTATTCTATTGCAGGAACTGCACCACCAATATTCCCCTTCTTCGTCTTTTAACCTCATCTCTGTTTTATTGTGGCAGTTCGAACATTTTCTTTCGAGTTTTTCATCTTCCAGTGCGGTATAACTACACTTGTAACACCCCCATATTGTTAACTGACTTTCCTCTTCATCCATATGCCATGTAAAGCTATCCTCCTTGCATTTAGGGCAGATTTGAGTAGCCATATAAGAAAGATTGATTTTCTGTGAATTATGCCCGCTTAATAAATATTTGTTCTGGCAAGTCCCCAAACACATACTCTGTTACAACGCAAAGCCACATAGTTTTATTGAATTCTTTTCCTTCAAAGTCTTTCAAATTATAATAACCACCTCCCACAATTGGATCACATCGTTCTGTAAGCGTAAGCATATCTGAACCAGAAAATGGATTTCGATCGAGGATCAGGGATACCTCAATGTTTCCTCCTGAAATAATGTCAAGTATCGTATCTGCTCCATCTACCATTTGTAAATCACCTTTACTTCCCCCGTTTTCAATATACTGCGGCAAGTCAATATACCAGTCTCTGCCTTCTTTAATAAATCGATATCTATTCATGTTGTCAAAGGTATAATCATTTAGCAGAGACCCCTGGTAGGCCCTAATCCGGTAGAATTCTAGCTCAAAAAGGGGAGGAGCCGAAGTACCGACGCTCATTACCTTCGCGTTACCGGGCTTACATAAGCAGTAAAGGAAACTTCTTTTTTTAACCAATACTTATACTATGAGACAGCTATTATTCTTAGTATATATTACACTTCATTTTTCTGGCATTACAAGCAATGTTCTTGCCCAGGATCCAAGAGAGGCAGAAATCAGACGAATGGAAACTCTTGAGCGGGAGTCTGTAATAAAACAGGATTCATCAGCCCTGTTTGACAGGATATGGTCGCCAAATATGATAGTAAATACACCAGCCAATATTGTTGGTACTGTTGAGGGTACTAAAGCTCATTTCCGATCAGGGGATCTGAACTATCTATCCTTTGAAAGAACAATTGAAAAAATCAGTTTTACCGATAATATTGCCATTGTTATGGGTGGCGAAGTAATTAAGCCCCAGGGAAAGCAGATCAACGCAGGGAAAATAGTAAGCAGGCGATTCACTCATGTCTGGTTGTACAAAAATAATTCCTGGAGCCTGATAGCTCGCCAGGCAACGATCTTTAAGATTGAATAAAGAGCTAAATATCAATTAGAAGAAATTGGACAATCACATGATGATGTAGCAATTACTCAATGCGGTAAAAAATATTTTTGAAAATTTCTCATTGAAAAATTGGTGACATCAAAAAATTATTTCAATCTTTGCATCGCAAATATTAAAAATGCAACGCAGACTAATATTACATATTGAAACATCGAATAGGTTTAGTCCCAAGGTGGACGATACCGTTAGCGGGGCATGTAATGCTGCAGAATAAGTTTAACAACGAATTCAATGAAATACAGGCCCCGCAAGAGATTGCGGGGTTTTTTTATGCTGAAACAAATTCAACATATACGATTTAGAACAACGCATGTTCATCAAAATGGTAATGGCTTATCCAGGACCAGATGTCAATGGTATATGCATGCGTATAGGAGTATTGTGCCCACAGGTAGTGAGAATGATATTATACTGAAGCGATCGTGTTATCTTTTTATTTAGTCCGCCCTGGCGGATTAGTAAGAGACCCGGTCGCAAACGACCGGGTTTTTTTATGAATGAATCAGAGGAAGAGTTAAACCGGAACTCTACCTAAAAGGAGGTAGCTATGAATTTTTTGATCATTGTACTGGCTATTCATTTTGTTAATGAGATAATCAGTAATAAAATAAAAGAAAACGGGAATAAAGCTGAAGAAAACAAAAACATTCGTCACCCGGCTGAATTCTCTATGAGATGAACAAAGGTATTATGTGCAGAAAGGAGGAAATAAGCATTCCGCCGAAAGGCGGATGCTTTTCCAAAAAGAATGACCATTAAACCCTGATATGAAAAGGTGGTAGCAATATCACCACATATAGCAGCATTCCAATTGGCTGGATACTCCGCCTGGAACGGAGAGGATGCAGGTTCGAGTCCTGCCTGCTATACATAGTCTGTTCGTCTAACCGGTCAGGACGCAAGATTTTCATTCTTGTAATACGGGTTCGAGTCCCGTACAGATTACTGTTGGATGGTGCAATGGTAGCATTTCAGAATCTGACTCTGAAGATGTTGGTTCGAATCCAACTCCAATATCAGTTGTTGGCTTTAGCTTATTTGGTAAAGCGTCACGTTGTGGCTGTGGAGAACATCCCGATAGCTATCGGGACGGAGTCAACCATGAAGGCTTATAGTTCAATGGATGAGAATACTTCAATACGAATGAAGAGATATAGGTTCGAGTCCTGT
>Ga0207648_10000383_pt1 | contig 48959 bp, 34 predicted proteins | sample KBSMisM32_FD_184310 | JGI IMG/M metagenome (GOLD analysis project Ga0207648, IMG submission 184310) | Miscanthus rhizosphere microbial communities from Kellogg Biological Station, Michigan, USA - KBS Miscanthus M3-2 (SPAdes) (version 2) | ecosystem: Host-associated > Plants > Roots >... | reverse complement strand
TTTTTCAATCTCAACAAATGACATCAGTCTCGCAGTCCCTCTTTCCTTATTCGTAGCTGGTGCTATAATGAATAATAATGACCTGAAAAAAAATGCGTTGATTACTACTGAAAGTCTCGCATTATCCACGGCGATCACCTTTGCACTAAAAAATACGATCAAAAGACCGAGACCGTATACGCAAGACTCACTTATTATTAAAGCAGGAATGGGCGGCGGGTATTCATTTCCATCCGGCCATACATCAGAAGCATTCTCCGTCGCAACATCACTTTCCCTGGCTTACCCAAAATGGTATGTTGTTATTCCATCTTATCTATGGGCCGGTTGGGTTGCTTATTCGCGAATGTATCTTGGAGTACATTACCCGTCAGATATACTTGGAGGTGCTATCGTTGGAGGCGGCAGCGCTTTTCTTATGTATAAAATAAATAACTGGATGGCCCGGAAGAACGGACATAAACCGCTAACGGCATTTATCTATTAACTATTTTGGGATAATACTCACCGGTAAAATAAATTCAAACACATTTACATTAGCGGGCGCCAATAAGTCCGTATCCAATAAATGACTGAAACGTATTCCAAACGTCAATGGGTATTGGTTCCACCATCGCGTATCAAAATATATTTCAGCGCCGGTACTGCGCAGATTAAGAGAATAAACTTTATCGTTTGAAAAAATCCGCTGATAATCGTAAAAAAGATTTCCGCGTATACGACTTATATATAATAACTGGCCGAAACCCCAATCGGGTATGATCAACGGAAAATGATAATTAGCAGAAAGACGCCAAATTCTTGAACCGGCATTCGTTCTGTAATAAGAGCTATATCCTCTTGCATCAGCAAATGAATTGCTGAACAAAGCACGTGAAGTATCCCGTTGCTGAAAGGCACCGGATAAAATTATATTATGTGTAGAGAAAAACCCGGGAAGGTATAAGGAACCTCTGCCGTAAAACTGGTAACCGGTATAGTTATTCAGCGGATAGCGGTGATCAGCCGCCAATGTATAACCGAATCTTGGATAAATATGCTGTCGCGCCGACTGTATTGTTTGTTGCCAGGCAATATAATGATGCAGGTAAGTAAAGTTATAATTCTCAAAGTAAGCCTTCGAGGGTGCTTTGATAAAATCGTTGCGAAAAACAAAATCAGTACCGATGTTCAAAAACTTATACGTTTGCCCTTTGCTGAAGTTTAATGGTACACTTAAACCCACTCTTGTATCTAATTGGCTCCATTGCCGCAAATGACCGTCAGATGAATCTGCATAATCAAATGTGTATTCCGTACCAAAGTTGAGATAGGGAAACCAGCCGCCATAAGTTCCGGAAAATCCAACACCGTTTGTGCGATCGTCCTGGTTGTAATGATAATACAATTGGGTTTCAAACGTATTCAATACATTTTCTCCGTATAATGAAAATGTGAAATCCGGATCTTCGTAATAAGGGCGCCAGCTGTGAAAGTTGAAAAGTTTGGTTGCTTTTTTATAATTACTTACAGAAAACGTTCGCGCAGGAATAGTTTCAAGAAAAACGTTAGCGGACGTATCGTTTTTATTTACTGTTTTATTTTCTTCGACCTTGATATCGGAAGAAGATGCGGCAGAAGCATCAAATTCTTTCAGTTGATATCCATCCGCTGTAAAATGAGAAGCTATCGCTTTATTGTCGCGGACGCTGACATAATAGTTTCCCAATTTATCATGACTTACCTGGGAAATTTTCTTATCACTTAATCGTACCGCAAACACATCATCGTTTCCTGAATAAGAAGCAGTAAAATAAACAAGTCCATTACTAACACAAGGATAACCTGCCACATTGAAAGAAGGGGGAGTCAATCGCTCAATGCTTCCTGTGCTCAAATTAACAAGCGCCAATGATTGCCGGCCATCGCTTAAACGCAATATCGTCACCAATGCATTGTTATCAACAAACTTTGGATCAGTAAATACATTAACATCGGCCGCGCTGATTTCCTTTATTATTTTTCCTGACGCTGCTTCAAGAATATGAATAGCACTTTTTCCATTCATGCTGTTTTGAACAGCAGCAATCAATAAACCGTCTTCAGAGATATCCGGCGTAAAATATTTGCTTTTATGCGTTATCGTTCTCTGCCGGCGGCTGTATATATCCAGCACTTTAATAACACTATAATCCCGCCATGCCCACCGCGCATCTACTTCATAAGCGGCATAAACAATTTTTCCGTTGCGATAAGAAAATTGCACATCATCTGAAATATCTCTTACACGTACCTGGTGTTCACCATTTTTATCCTTAATGACAAATGCCGGAATTTTCCTGTAACTGCTTTTTAAGTAAAGTATTGAATCATTTCCGATTTGATACGGCGCTATATAATTCGTTACATAGCTATGTGTAACTTTTGAAATAAACTTTTCGTTGCTTTTGTCTTCATTAATTTTAAATTCCTTTTTATAAAAATCAAAAGCATCATTATAAAAACGTTTATAACTAAGTCCTGTATATTTTTTTATCGCATGCTGAAATGGATAATACAGCCCTTTATAGCTACTTGCATCATGGGTTACTTTGTTCCAGAAATCAAAGCCATATTTTTCCCGGCCGTAACTTACCAGCATGTAGCCAAGGTTATAATGATTCGGAACATAATCTTTCAATGAACCATTTCGCAATTTCATAAATGAATAATGTTTGCCTGACGTCCACAACGAAGGATAAGCATTTAAAAAGAATGGCAAACGTCCCCTGCCCTGCCGGGTAGTATATGTTTCATTATAAACTGCATCTCCTTCGAAAAACCAATTCGGTACTGACGCATCGATGGCTATCAGTAATCCTTCTTCTCCAAACAGGTAATACATCGCTTTGCTTAACCCATTCCTGAAATTATTATACTGCATCACATGCCTGTATTCGTGTACGGCCAACTGATCTGTCCATGCCAGGCTGCCCTGGTCGAAGTTATTTGGATCGGGTGTCATATAAAATTCACTCCGGTACGGCCCCAATCCCACATAGCCGTTAGCGATAGTTGTTTGATTTTGCAGCACAATATTGATCTTATAGATCTTGTCGCCGGGAGAGAACAATTTCTTTTGAGCCAGCGTATGAACAATAGCCGCTACGCGCTGCGCCTGGCTGTCCAACCCCGCCGGAAATATAACCCTGGCTGAATCCGTGTTTATTTGTTTCCATTTCAACGAAGGTGGATTGCCACCAAACTCCTGGCCAGATAAAGAAGTGAAAATTGAACATTGAAGAAGTACAAGGAATATAGCGTTGCGCATGAACGAAATTGAATTCATAAATATAAAAGGAAATAAATTGGTTTGACAAAAACTTTGGTAGTTAGTTTAGTGAAGATGTATACCAGATTTAAATAACGACACAAAGATCACAAAGTGTTTCTATTGAGAGTCGCTTCTTTGCGGACTTCGTGTTTTTGTGGGAACCAACACTCAAAGCCGCGGACTATTTACCATTGGCCATTTTCTTATCTTCATCTTAAATTTCCTGCATGACCTTACTTGCGCTGGCAATAGCACCGGGTTTAGTTATATGTTTTTATATTTTTTATAAAGACATGTATAATCCTGAACCGATTGGAAAATTGCTGGTGACGTTTATTCTTGGTGCATTAGTAGTAATTCCCGCAGCCTTTATCGAGCAGTCAGCTGCATCTTACTTCGACAATACAATTCTTTCAACAGGAATATTTGCTTATGTTGTTGTAGCATTTGCTGAAGAAGCCGGCAAGTTTGCCGTTGTCAGGTTTTATTGTTATCCAAGACCAACTTTTGATGAACCATTAGATGGTATTGTTTATAGTGTTATGGCAAGTATGGGCTTTGCTACCGTTGAAAACATTTTATATGTCAGGGAAAATGGCTTTGGCACAGCAATCGTCCGCATGTTTCTTAGTGTACCGGCCCACGCCACATTCGCGGTGTTGATGGGATATTATATTGGTAAGGCAAAATTCAGTTCACATGGAACTGCTTTACTGTTTTTAGGTCTTTTAATTGCAGTGTTTTTTCATGGCACATTTGATTTCTTTTTGTTTTTACAAAAATCACCTTATGTAAAACCGTATGTTTCCGACGGACTGTTATTTATAGGTTCCGTCATTTCTTTTATCATCGCGATACGTCTAAGTAAACAGCTTATCGCCTATCACCAAATCATATCTCAACAAACTTTCAATAAACAGGACCGTGCATAGCATACGAGCAGCAACAATAAAAGATATACCACTGATCCGTGAACTGACATATAAAGTGTGGCCGCAAACCTATTTAAAGATTCAAACACAGGAGCAGGTTGACTATATGCTCGAAATGATGTATAGTGTCTCTGCGCTTGAAAAGCAAATGAATGATGGTTGTGAATTTATCATTGCATACGATGATAAAGAGCCGGTTGGTTTTGCATCGTACCAGGATACAGGAGATAACATTTACAAACTGCATAAACTTTACGTGCTGATCTCTCAACAAGGCAAAGGCACAGGTCGTTTTATCATTGATTATCTCTGCAGGGAAATAAAACAGAAAAAAGGCAAAGCCCTGCATCTCCAGGTGAATCGCTTCAACACGGCAAAAGATTTTTACAACAAACTTGGATTTACCGTAATCGCCGAGCAGAAACTGGACATAGGTAATGGCTTTTTTATGGATGATTATATCATGGAGAAAAAACTTTAGAAAAAACGTTTACAGCTTATTCTGTCTTACAATTCAGATATTTTTTCGGATCAACCGGTTCTTCATCGTCGAACAATAACAGTTCAACTTCATCGCCCGGATTTATCTTACCTATTGGCTGGCCCTTTTTTATCGCATCATTCTTTTTTACCAGCGATTTTGATATGCCTGCAAACCAGATATTATAGTTATAATAATGCATCACAATCTCACTCTTCCCGCTCTCGCCTGTCGTAATCAAATCTATCTTTCCGTCGACCGGTGCAAGAAATAACGTATCCGTGACACTCTTAAATGATACTTTCAAATCGCCCTTATAGCCGGTGCCTTTTTCGGGAGAAGCTGATTGAGGGATAGCACCGGGAATCGGGCACAAAAGTTTCAGCGAATCAATTCTTTTTTCTTTCGGCGCCGGTCTTTTCAGTTGAGCTGATAAAGAGTTAACAATAAAGATGGAAATAACTAATGTCGCTATAAGTTTCATTTATTTAGCGTTTGTGTGAATAGCCAGTTTTTTTGCCATTTCATCACTCATCGCATTTGATGAGGGACCGTATCCGTTTACCAATACGCCTTTATCTCCTTTATTACTTTCAATTGCATATACAACGGCTTCATCAGCCGGGTCTGAATTACCTTCAAAGCGATATACTTCTGTTATTTCGAAATCAGCCGGGTTAAATTTACCGGTATTGCAAACGATGCAATTCTCTTCCAGGTTAAAATCCGTTTTATATCCTCTTTGCTTTAGTCCGTTAGTTGCCGCAGAAACTGTGTCATAACTGTGCATGATATGTCATTTAATAATAAACATGAGAAACAGTAACCGGTAATGTTTGTTTGAAGTTACACCCTTATTTACCGGAAATTATTATCTAAAATACCAGTTGATGACTATGCTTGTTCACACCCATCACGAATACACTTTGCACATTGCCTACATTATCCACCTGGCTTAGCTTATCTACATGAAAATGATAATAGTCGTCCATATTCTCAGCAACCACCTTCAACATAAAATCAAATTCACCCGAAATGGTCAGGCACTCCAGCACTTCATTCATTTCAAGCATTGACTTAATAAATTTATCACCGGCGTTTTTGCTATGCTGCCGCAACGACACATAGCAGATCACCATCAATCCCTTTCCCACTTTCGCTGCATTCAATATAGCCACGTACTGTTTTATTATCCCGCTTTGCTCCATACGGCGCACCCGCTCATGCACCGGAGACGTACTCAGGTGTACTTTCTCCGACAATTCCTTTACAGTCATACGCGCATTTTGCTGCAAAAGCTTCAATATCGCAAGATCAATCTTATCCAGCACAGCCATTTGTTCTTTGAGAGGGCCTTTTGACATAGACAAAAAGTAATTTATGCTGTAAAATAGCAATAATCATTTATTTTATCCTGAATTATTAACATACAAAAGAATTTTATCCTTTACAATTTATCTTTGCGGAGATGTTTAAAATTCAAAATCATTATTCATTTACCAACATCGTTAAATTATGTCAACAGTAACTAAATCAATTGATTTTTCACTGCCTTATAAAGTGGCCAATATTTCATTGGCAGAATGGGGGCGCAAGGAAATAAGATTAGCTGAAGCAGAAATGCCGGGCCTGATGGCCATCCGTAAAGAATATGGACCTTCACAACCGCTGAAAGGTGCAAGAATAGCCGGTTGCTTACACATGACTATTCAGACCGCTGTGTTAATTGAAACCTTGATATCGCTCGGTGCTGAAGTAAAATGGAGCTCCTGCAATATTTTCTCTACACAGGATCATGCTGCTGCTGCAATTGCTGCTGCCGGCATTGGTGTATTTGCATGGAAAGGACAAACCTTGCAGGAAGCTGATTGGTGCATCGAACAAACACTTTTCTTCGGCGCTGCTGATCGCCCGTTAAACATGATTCTCGATGATGGTGGTGATTTGACAAACATGGTATTGGATACATATCCTGAACTGATACAGCATGTAAAAGGTATTTCTGAAGAAACAACGACCGGTGTTCATCGTCTGTATGAAAGAGTAGCAAAAGGAACGTTGCCAATGCCCGCTATTAATGTTAATGATTCTGTGACGAAAAGTAAATTCGATAATAAATACGGTTGTAAAGAATCGCTTGTTGATGCGATACGTCGTGCGACTGATGTGATGCTTGCCGGTAAAGTTGCAGTTGTTGGCGGTTATGGAGATGTGGGTAAAGGTTCTGCTGCTTCATTGGCGGGAGCCGGCTGTCGTGTTATCGTTACTGAAATAGATCCGATCTGTGCATTGCAGGCAGCTATGGATGGATTTGAAGTAAAGAAAATGATCGATGCTGTAAAAGAAGCGGATATTATTGTAACGGCGAGTGGTTGCCGTGATCTTATTACGGGCAAACATTTCAAACTGATGAAAGACAAAGCCATCGTTTGCAACATTGGTCACTTCGATATTGAAATCGATATTGCATGGATCAATAAAAACTATGGTCATACAAAAGATACGATCAAACCACAGGTTGACTTGTACAACATTGATGGTAAAGACGTAATTATTCTTGCAGAAGGTCGCCTTGTAAACCTTGGTTGTGCAACCGGACATCCAAGCTTTGTAATGAGTAATTCATTCAGCAACCAGACATTGGCGCAGATCGAACTCTGGAACAATCATAAAAATTATGAGAACAGAGTTTATGTATTGCCCAAGCATCTTGATGAAAAAGTAGCAAGGCTGCATCTTGCAAAAATCGGTGTTGAATTAGATGAGTTATCCGATGACCAGGCAGATTATCTCGGCATCAGTAAAAGCGGACCATTCAAACCTGAACATTACAGGTATTAATAAATATATTGCTTCTGTTTAGTTGAAAATGCAAAGACCCGCTGAGATTCAGCGGGTCTTTCGCTATTGTATAATCGCTCCTACAACGTTTTAGAAAAATATCGACACCCTTTTAGTTGAAACACAGTATATAATACCGATTCTTATTTTTAATTTCACCAAAATCAAACTGCTACTTTGATTTATTGAAACAAATTAATATTTTGTAGCGCGTAATATTCAAAACCCTATGAACAACATCTTCAAACGTCTTGAAAAGCGTCACATTGTCGACGCGGGATTAATTCTCCTGATTTCTGTAATTATCGTTGTATATAAAATGCTTGGAGCGCAATAACAATAGCGTCAACCAATTATTTTATTTTAAGCAAGCCACAACGGAGTTATTTACCAATAATTCTTTTGCGGTGTTGTTGTCCCCATTCTTTCATGGCATCCAAAACCTTATCGAGCGAACGGCCGTAAGGTGATAATTCGTATTCCACCATTACCGGCTTGGTATCATACACTTTCCTAGTTACCAGTTGATTCATTTCAAGTTCCCGCAACTCTTTCGAAAGCATTCTCGGCGTGATGTTGGGTATCTCCCGCTCCATCTCTTTGAATCTTTTTTTCCCATGCGTCAATGCCCCCAGGATAGGCAACTTCCATTTGCCACTGATAATGTCAATGCAATCCCTTATCGGCAATACATATTGGGAACATTCACCCGCAGCATGTTTGGTTCCGTTTATTTCTGTTTTCATTTTGTTTAATCAAATACTATACTTCAGTATACCACTATACAATAGGTAAGTAGTTACTAAAGTATATCAAATATAGATAATTTTGTGTTTCATTCTTAAAATTAAAACTCAGCAAATGAAATACGCAGCATTAACAGGCAGGATTTTATTCTCCCTTATTTTTTTGGCAGGTGGGCTCGGTCACTTTTCAGCACAGTCTATTGGCTACGCCGCTTCTCAGGGGGTGCCGCTGGCTTCTGTACTTGTTCCGATATCCGGCGTAATATCCATGGCGGGCGCCTTAAGCATATTACTGGGATATAAAGCTAAACTGGGTGCATGGCTTCTTGTTATTTTTCTTGTACCTGTTACCCTGATGCTTCATAAGTTCTGGACAATACAGGACCCGATGATGAGGCAGATGGATATGGTTATGTTTATGAAAAATCTCGGATTACTCGGTGGTGCACTGTTTATCGCATTTTTTGGTGCAGGACCGGCCAGTATTGATAATAAGGCAAAAGCAGCGCAATCACCATCTTTTGCATAACTGACGAATACAAGCGGCGCCATTTTGCCGGTAGTGAAAAAATCATTGTCTGCAGCGCCAGAAGTAAAAAAAATGTTTTAATATCGTTTGCAGCCAATGCAAAAGGTTGATTGAACCTGTTATCCAAAGCAGCCATATTTGAAACCATACGGGCTTACATCGAAAAAGCTGCCCCATTATCAGACGCAGATTTTGCAATTTTCAAATCTGTATTGATACCGAAGCATCTTAAAAAAGATGAATTCTTTTTACGCGAGGGTGAAATAGTAAAATCCGGTGCCTTTGTTGCAAAAGGTTTTTTGCGCAGCTATGTGATAGACGATAAAGGCAAAGAGCATATCATGCAATTTGCACCGGAAAACTGGTGGATTAGCGACAAATCGGGGCTGGAGGGAACAAAGCCATCTACGTTCTTTATTGATGCTATTGAAGATTCGGATATTCTTATTTGTGATCGCAATGCACATATGACCTTATTGGAAAAAGTACCAGCCTATGCTGCTTCATTCCAACGGGGTATTCAAAAGCGGGCTATAGCAAAAGATAACCGCATTGTTGATTCATTAACCGCCACAGCCGAGGAACGTTACAATAATTTTCTCATCGAATATCCTACCATTGCCCGGCGTCTCCCTCAGCATATGTTGGCCTCCTACCTTGGCATTACTCCCGAAACATTGAGCCGCATCCGCAAAAAAGCCTCGCTGAAAAAATAAATTTCTTATCGCTTCTTGACCTATGTCAATGGACACAACTATGTGTTCAGAATAGTTTTGCTGTATAAACTTTATACAATGAAAATCATAGTAAAAAATGAAACAGCAAAAGCAATCGACAATTCAGCCTGGTTCAAACATTGGTTCGACAGCAGTTTTTATCAACAACTATATGCCAACAGGGATGAAAAAGAAGCAGCCGGATTTATTGATGAATTAATTGCGGAACTGGCACCGACACGAGGTTCGTCTATATTGGATCTCGGTTGTGGCAATGGCCGACATAGTAAAAAGCTTGCTGAAAAAGGATTTACCGTAACGGGTGTTGACCTGGCAGCATCCAGTATATCATTTGCAAAACAATTCAAAAATGACCGGCTTTATTTTTACCGGCATGATATGAGAAATCCGTTTGGAAAAAATCGTTATGATTACGTATTCAGTTTCTTTACAAGCTTTGGTTATTTTAAAACGCAGGCTGAAAATGAACGGGTAGTTTATAATATTTCTCAATCGCTTAAAGACAACGGAACGTTTATGATGGATTATTTAAATGTTCACTATGCTGAAAGCACTTTAGTTCATTCTGATACAAAAGAGATAGATGGTATTATTTACCAGATTGAACGGTGGACAGATGAAACTCATTTCTTCAAAAAAATCAGGATAGACAACGGTGCAGGCAATGAACCACTGGAGTTTACAGAACAGGTAGAAAAATTACATCTCTCCGATTTTGATATCCTGTTTAAAAGATTTGGATTGTGTATCGAAAATGTATTTGGCGATTATTCATTGAGTAAATACGATCCGGTAAAATCACCACGATTAATTATGATCGCAAAAAAATGCAGTTAAAACCGGTCAGCGATCGCTGTTATGAATGTCTTATGGCAGATTAAAAGGCATTTTCTTCTCCGCGAACGACATTATAAATAGTAAGGAAGATAATTTTTATATCGAGCCATATGCTCCAGTTTTCCATATACCACAAGTCATATTCAACACGGCCTTTCATTTGCTGAAGTTCTCGTGTTTCGCCGCGATAGCCATTCACCTGCGCCCAGCCGGTAATGCCGGGTTTTAAAAACTGGCGGACCATGTACTGGTTGATCAGCTTGGAGTAATCGTCTGTATGTTTCAACATGTGTGGGCGTGGGCCTACGATGCTCATATCACCGACAAGAACATTTATAAACTGGGGAAATTCATCAAGATTTGTACGACGGAGAAATTTACCCATGTTTGTTATCCGTTGATCGCCACGTACAGCTTGTACTGTGTTGGCGTCTTTATTCACCTTCATGCTCCTGAACTTGATACAACCGAAAGGTTTACCGTCTTTTCCGGTTCTTTGCTGTACAAAAAATATCGGGCCTTTTGAATCAAGCCAGATTAACAAGCCAATGATCGGTATAAGCCATGAAAGGATAAACACAACAACAACTGCAGAAATGCAGACATCGCAAATTCTCTTGTTAATTCGGTTCGCTACATCATCCAGCGGTTCACTGCGAAGCGAAATGATAGGAATGTCTTTTAAATAATCAATATGCACCGGGCGCCGAATGAATGAAGTAAGATCCGGTACTATACGAAAGCGGATGCATTCAATTTCTGCCTCGCGCATCAGGTTGTAAATATTGTTATCCTGCTCCGGCGTGATGGTTGAAAAAATTTCATTCACCTGCAGCTTCTTCGATACCTCGAGCGAACTGTTTATATCAGACAATATCGGGTAATGCGAAAGTTCGGTTACTTTTTCAAAATCTTCCGCAAAACCAAGAATCTTCATGTTGATCCCTTCCTGTTCGAGATAATTGGCCAGTTTTTTTGCCACATCATTATAACCAAGTATCACTACTTTCTTACCAAAGTTGTCGCTGTTTCTGAAATATCCCCGTATACCGATATAGGCAAACCTGTTTAGCAAAAGACTTACACCAAATATCACCGAAGTAAGCACAACAAATAATCTGGACAGGATCAGGTCATGAGAAATAAACACGTAAAAGAATAAACACAAAATCCAGATGATGTAAATGCGCATCGTTTGTTTGGTAAACAATTCGAATGACAGGATATTATTCTGCGCATACACTTTGCCAAGCCAGCTTAGCAATATCCAGCACGCATTCAGTATGACCCAAAAAATATAATAATTGGTTAGTGTATCAAACAATATCCTTTCACCGAATGAAAGGCGCAGCAGGAAAAAAATAGCATTAAGAACCAGGAGATCCAGACCCCCAAGCGTAAACTGCAGAAATTGTACAAATCTCCTGTTCATACTTACATTTTATAAACCAGCAACTTCCCCGTACCCACGTCCTTTTATGAACGGACAGGTTCTGTTTCCTTCTGAAAAAATTCGTAAGCTTTTTTCAAACCTTCTTTTAAAGGGATTGTGTATTTCCACCCCATTTCTGAAAGCCTGGTTACATCCATCAGCTTTCGTGGTGTTCCGTCAGGTTTAGACTCATCGAAGACCAGTTTACCCTGGAATCCTGTAGTGTCTTTTATAGCAGCGGCAAGATCTCTGATTGTAAGATCGGTTCCTGTTCCGATATTCACAAATATTTTTTCGTTGTAGCGCTCCATGAGGAAAAAGCAGGCTTCTGCAAGGTCATCCACATACAGAAATTCCCGCAGCGGTTTGCCTGTTCCCCATATCTCCACATATTCCTTGTTATTCACCTTTGCTTCATGAAACTTACGAATAAGTCCCGGAATAACATGAGAATTAGCGGGATGATAGTTATCGCCCTGTCCATACAGGTTGGTGGGCATAGCCGCAATAAAATTGCAACCGTATTGGTCTCTATAGGCTTCGCATAGTTTTATACCCGTAATCTTTGCAATGGCATAAGGCTCATTGGTCGATTCAAGCAAACCGGTCAGCAGGTACTCCTCTTTCAGGGGCTGCGGAGCCAGTTTGGGATAAATACATGAACTGCCAAGAAACAATAGCTTTTCAACTTTATTCTCGTACGCTGCATGAATGATATTTGCCTCGATCAGCAGGTTATCATATAAAAAGTCCGCACGGTAAGTATTGTTGGCAAGTATCCCTCCCACTTTCGCCGCAGCAAGAAAAACAAAGTCAGGTTTTTCTTCTGCAAAAAAATCACTCACCTGCTCCTGGCTGCGAAGATCCACCTCTGAAGAAGTTCGGGTAACTATGTTAGCAAACCCTTTTTCCTTCAGGTTTCTCACGATAGCAGAACCCACCATTCCGCGGTGCCCCGCAACAAAAATTTTTGAATTGATTTGCATTATTCAAATTGTCTTAATGTATTATAACCAGACTCTTTCAGGATAATATCTTTTTTGAAATGATCAATATCCGCATCCACCATTTCTTTAGCGAGTTCTGACAAAGAGTATTTCGGAATCCATCCCAGTTTCTCTTTTGCCTTTGTCGCATCGCCTAATAGTAAATCCACTTCTGTCGGCCTGAAATAACGTTTATCCACTTCTACTATCGTATCACCGATTGATAGTTTTACATCGGGATTCAGTATCTCGGCTACAATTGCTTTTTCGTTTTCGTTCTCACCGGTAAAGGCAACCTTCACGCCAGCATGTTGAAATGCCAAAATCACAAAATCCCTTACCGTTGTGGTAACGCCTGTAGCTATAACATAATCTTCGGCTATTGGTTGTTGTAATATTCTCCACATCGCATCTACATAGTCTTTTGCATGACCCCAATCGCGTTTGGCATTCAGGTTACCTAACCAAAGCCGCTTCTTTAATCCTAAAACAATTTCCGCCACTCCTCTTGTAATCTTTCTTGTCACAAACGTTTCACCGCGTAACGGACTTTCGTGATTGAAAAGAATTCCGTTACATGCATAGATATTATATGCTTCGCGATAATTCACCGTGATCCAAAAGCCATATAATTTGGCAACACCATAAGGCGATCTTGGATAAAACGGCGTCGTTTCATTTTGTGGTATGGCCTGCACCTTTCCATACAGCTCAGATGTAGAAGCCTGGTAAATACGTGTTTTTTGCTCCATTTTCAAAATACGTATAGCCTCAAGTATCCTTAATGTACCAACAGCATCGGTATTGGCAACATACTCCGGCTCATCAAAACTTACCTGCACGTGGCTCATGGCACCAAGATTATAAATCTCATCCGGCTGAACTTCCTGGATAATGCGGATAATATTGGTAGAATCGGTCAGATCACCATAATGAAGAATCATTTTGAGATTTCTATCGTGAGGATCCTGGTACAGGTGATCAACACGTTGCGTATTTATAAGAGAAGTTCTTCTCTTAATACCATGTACCTGGTAACCTTTTTCTAACAGTAATTCAGCAAGATACGCACCATCCTGTCCTGTAATCCCTGTAATAAGCGCTTTTTTCATCAGTTATTATTTAAACAAATATAAAAAACACGACTTGATTTTTTGTGTATGGGTTAGATACACAAAACGGCAAGACGATCGAAATTATATAACAAGCAAATTTTAAAGATTCATTACATCCCTGTAGGATTATAATTAATCGCTTACGTTTAACGAAATCAGTTGAGTTGTTTGTCAAAATGATGGATATTTTCCACCGTGTTCACAATGTTTGCCTTTGAAGATGCGCCGAATAGTATGGATTCAATATTCGGAAGTCCGCAAACATATTCTATTGCCTCTTTTGGGTGAATGGCACCGCCACCCAACACCTGCATGGCTATAGCTCTTACTTTTTTCGTTTGTAATGTTTTTTCGTATATCTCTTTGCCGCCCGACATCCTGAAACCTGCTTTGTTGATGGATGAGCAGATGATCGGGTTATCTATTCCTTGTTTTTCAAGAACATCCAATAGTTTCGGCATATTCATCGTAATAAAACCTGTCTCTGCGTTATACTTTTTACGGATATAATCATGAAAGGCTTTGAATATTTCATGTGCTCTCAGGCCCAGCAACAGATCTGTAATCACATTTTGCAAAAACACAACCGGTGTATTAATGCCTTTAAACATTTTCATTTCGGAATCAATTAATAATTCCATTATCGCGAGATAATCTTTGGATAAATAAGCTACGCCTCCTTTGAATAAGGAACCGAAAAAATTTCCCGGTACGTATTGTTTCAACGTGCCGGTTATACCCAACTCTGTTACTGCATTCGCATATTTATGTGCATAAGGCATACAGGGAAAGATCTTAAAGTCTTTGTATTTCTCCGGATTTTCCCTGATGATGTTGCATATGTTGATGATCCTGTCGTGCGTGGTACACATAAACGTATTTATTCCGGCACCTCTCGCTTCATCTAATGTCTTGATAATCGCATTGTCATCTTTGAACTTAATGGATTGGGCCCGGGACTTTTCGTCGGAAATATGATTCACCGCAAAAAACTGGTTATCGCCAAACAAAATTCTTTCCATTTCTACGATTTATTTTGTACTGTTTTTGATAATTGAAATCGCCCTGTCTGTATACCATGCAGTCTCAAACGTGTTTATTGTATTAGGCACTTTACCCGTTGCCGCTTTGATAAAATAATCTACCTGTGCGGAATATTCTTCACCCCGTAAATAAAAATCAACTTCTTCGGTTACATCAGTAATGTATTTTACATTCCATCCTTTTGAATATCCGTCTGGAAAATTTGACTCTTTAAAAAATACTTTCAGTTCATTCGCATCAGAAATTATTTTTCCTTTTGTACCGATTACCGTTACCGTTGTCGACATTTTCCGATACGTATCATCACTCCAGTTCACCGATAATACACCACTGACGCCTGATGATAGTTCGAGTAAAGAATAAACCGCATCTTCAACATTGCTGGAATACACCGATTTCAGCAGGCTTCCTTTTGATGCAGCCACCGGAGACAAAATATCATTTATAAGATCGATAACGTGTGAAGCATAATCCAGTAAACAACCACCCCCTTCGGCAGGATCGGAACGCCAGGTGTCCTGTTTTTTTCTTGTAACAACGGGACCATATGCTTCTCCTATGAAATGATAAATGTCACCCAATGCACCGCTCTTCACTATTTTTCTTACTTCACTAAAAGTGCCGACAAACTTATTGTGATAACCAATCTGGTTTACTATCTTTTTTGAGGCAGCAAGCTTTACCAATTCTTCTCCCTGCGCAACCGTAAGGCAAAATGGCTTTTCCGCAAAGACATGCACGTTTTTCTCTACCAAATCTTTAATGATCGTGTAGTGAAATTTTGTAGGCACTGCAACAAAAACGGCTTGCGGATTTACTTCATCCACCATTTTTTTGTAGTCCGTAAAACAATTGAACTGTCCGTATTTTGTCAAAAAATCATTTACCATTTTCGACGTATCACAAACTCCTACTACTTCAACATCCGGATGAGCACCCAGGATTGACAAATGTGAAATTCCCATCTTTCCGGCACCAATTAAAGCGACTTTCAGCATAATTTAATCTTTGATTCTTTTTATGTACGTAATATGCAGGAATAAATCTTTTAAAAATCTGAGCTGGTTAGCTGTATTTCTTTTGAATATTTCGGGACGCATGAATATGCGTACAAACCATTCAAGACGTAATTTGATCCAGATAGGTGCAGGTCTTTTGCTGTTACCTGCATACCAGTCAAATACATTTCCTATCGTGGAGATGACCCGTGCGTTCAACTGATTTTTATGTTGGTAAGACCATTTCTCCTGTTTTGGTGCAGTTAATCCAACAAATAGAACATCCGGTTTAAATGCATTTATTGACTCGATTATCTGGAGGTTATCTTCTTCAGAAAACTCAGGTTTGAACGGAGGAGAATAAACTGCTGTTTGTATATTCGGATATTCCTGTTTAAGTCGGGTTGTTATTTTTTCAAGTGTTTTTGGACTGGACCCCATAAAAAAAATCTTCCAGTGATTTTCATTCCCTTTTGCAGTAAAATAATCGAAACAATCCTGGCCGGCGATTTTTTTTATGTTTTTACCATGCAGAAACAAGGAACCGAGGGCTATACCAACACCATCGAGCACCAGGATATCTGTATTTCTCAGTGCTTCTTTAAAAAAAGGATCCTTTGTTGCTAAACCATAAGAATTAGGGCTAAAGGTATTGATTAAGGTCTTTTCACTGTAATCCGCCTTATCAAGTGAGGAATTAAATACTTTGTACCCTAAAACATCTAAAGTTGAATTCATACGGAGGTGACCAGATTATTGCTTAATGCATTTACGTGTTTTCACTAAGTACAACGTTCAAGCGGCAAAAATAATATTCGTCTCGCTGATTTTCAATGACTTTATTTTATAAAATCGTTTATTTTTCAACATACTGCAAAGACTTTATAATTTCTTCACATTAAACCATCTGCAAAAGCTGTTCCCACGTTTCTATATGCCAAAACTTCCAAAAACGATCACTTGTTTGAGTTAAAATAGCAGCGTAATTCATGAAATCATGTCTGTTCAGTGATAATCCATCACTTTTTTAATGCAGCAAGACGACTGATATGCTCCTAAAACAAACTACCGGTTCACAAAAATCGTTTAACCATAATCGTGAAATTCTACTACGTAAAAATGTCAGGAAATGTGCGAATGAGAACGATTAAATACAAGTAGAAAAATTGAAAAAGTACCTCTTCAATTTCCTTCATGTCGTATTAACTGTCAACCTATTATAGTATAAATTCTATACGTTGAAGTTTGTTGATTAACATCATCAACAATTAGTTTTTATCAGACTTTTTGGCAAAAAATTTGGATATGGTTTAGTCCAATATCTTTTGAAAACTAAATAATCCGGTACCTATGGGGTTAATATTTACGTATCAACCTGCCCGAAAACTAACTGAACGTCTCACACTGTGCAATCGTTATCCTCAGGATTCTGCACATTGTTCAATTTCCAATTCTGCTATTACTGATAATACCAAAATTGCTGAGCCGATCGGTATTGTCAAGCTTTTCAGCCGATTTGGAAAGCATCAATCAAAATTTTCAGTTTTGTTGTGTTTTGTGCTGGCGCTATTATTTAACAATGGCAATGCGCAAACGGCATCTTTTACACTCGACACCATCCCGTACAGTGATCTTGACATTCTTGCACCCGGCAGAGGCGCAAATACTTTTTATACCTACAACCAGGTACTCAACATACCGGATCCGTCGACATCTACATGGTCGCTTGACAATGAAACCCGTTTCAACTGGAGCGAACTGCAATCCGGTGCAGCCGGTCAATACAACTGGTCTTCGTTTGATAACCAGATCAATTATTCTATAGACAGGAACCAACGTTTCAGCTTTGGTGTAATGTGTTTAAATGCAGACGGTGGTACAGGAAGTTTCAGTGCCGATGGCGGGACACTTTCTTATCCATTATACATTCACCAGGCGATGCAGAAAGAAGGTACACCCGACTGGAAATACGGCAGCCAATGGATTCCCAACTGGAACAGCGAAAACTTCCTTTCGGGCATGGAGACATTTTTAAGAGCATTGAATGATCATATTAACTCAACGTCGTACAAAGGAATACCTTACAAAAATGTGGTGTACAGAATTGATATCCGTGGCTTTGGTAATTGGGGAGAATGGCATAGTTATCCTTTTATAAATAATTACCCTACTTCGGCACACAAAGCCACCGTAGCGACGCTGAAAAGAATCATAGATATCCATACCAGTGCGTTCCCAAATTTTCCTTTGATAGCGAACATAAACATGTTCGTGGGAGAAATTCCGAATGAAGTTGGTTACTATGCGTTAACTGCTTCCAACAACTGGGGAAAACTGGGAATAAGAAACGACCACTTCGGCTGGACTTCAACATATCTCAATGATATAACCAACAATACAAGGTCGTATAATGAGATTAATTTTAAATCAGGCATAACCAATCAATACAGGGTAGCTCCTATTGTTGGTGAACCAATGAATAGCAGCTCTGCCGTATTAGATGGAGGTTCATGCGGTTTTTGGAATTTTGAAAATGAGGTACGCACCTATCATGCATCTCAATTCAATAACCAAAATGGATCGGGATTATCGGGAACATGTGTCACTAACAATTATCTCTCAGCGAGTAAAGCATGCGGTTACCGCGTACAGGTAAAATCGGGCAGCGCATCAAACACCGGTGGTGGTTTGGCTATAACATTAAACTGGAGCAATATTGGTGTAGCGCCTACCTATGAAAACTGGGATACATGGTACGAATTGCGTGACGGATCAACGGTGGTATGGTCAGGCAAATCATCATTTACGCCAAAATTATTTTTACCCGGCACACAAACTGTAACAGAGAACTTTGCAGTTCCCGTTCAGGGCAACTATGGTCTTTATGTGATTGTGCGGGACCCTACCGGTTATCGCAAACCACTTACCCTTACCAACAAAAACAGGGCTTCAGACGGGAGCTATTTGCTTACTTATGTGAACGTAAGTGCTACTACCGGCCAGTCACCTGTTGCCAATGCTGGAGCAAATCAAACGATTACGCTGCCGGCAAATTCCGTTACATTGGATGGAAGCAATTCAAAAGACGGCGATGGCTCCATTACGACTTATGCCTGGTCTAAAGTTTCCGGGCCAACACAGGGAACAATTACGAGTGGCAGCAATATGTCTACAACGGCAACAAATCTCGCACAGGGTACATACATTTTTAAACTGACTGTCACAGATAACAGCAACTTTACGGGTTCTGATTCTGTAACCATCACGGTAAATGCGTTAGCTAACCAACAGCCGGTTGCGAATGCAGGTGCCAATCAGACAATCTCATTGCCTGCCAGTTCTGCGACACTCGATGGCAGCGCTTCATCCGATCCGGACGGAACTATTTCTACCTACACATGGTCTAAGATTTCCGGACCTTCTCAGGGAACTATCACCAGCGGTTCCAGCGCTTCAACGACCGTAACAAACCTGGCAGCAGGTACATATATTTTCAAACTAACGGTAAAGGATAATGGCAATGCTACAGCAACCGACTCGGTTACTGTTACTGTTAATAGTGCTGTGAACAAGGCGCCTGTTGCTAATGCGGGCTCCAACCAAAGTGTTACCCTTCCGGCAAATTCTGTTACGCTCAATGGCTCTGGTTCTTCGGATCCGGATGGCAGCATTTCTTCTTATACATGGTCAAAGGTATCCGGGCCTGCACAGGGAACAATTTCAAACTCAACAGCCGCTTCAACCGCCGCAACGAATCTTGCGCAGGGTACATATACTTTTAAACTAACGGTAAAGGATAACAGCAATGCAACAGCTTCTGATTCTGTAATTATAACTGTGAATGCAGCCGCAGCCCAGGCACCTGTCGCGAATGCGGGATCAAATCAAACAATTACATTGCCGGCTAATTCTATAGCATTGAACGGCTCCGCGTCGTCGGATGCTGATGGCACAATTACAACTTACACCTGGTCAAAGGTATCAGGGCCTGCACAGGGAAGCATTTCCAATACTTCTGCAGCCACTACAACGGCGACCAATCTTGTTCAGGGCACATACGTGTTCAGGCTAACGATTAAAGACAACAGTAACCTGACTGCTTTTGATGAAGTAACGATTACTGTAAATGGTACGGTAAATCAGGCTCCCGTTGCAAATGCAGGTGCCAATCAAACTGTTACACTGCCAACCAATTCTGTTGCATTAAATGGCACAGCTTCGTCAGATGCTGATGGTTCTGTCACTTCATATACGTGGTTAAAAGCGGCAGGGCCAGCACAGGGAAGTATTTCCAACACTACTGCTGCCGCAACAACCGCAGCAAATCTGGTTCAAGGCACTTATGTCTTCAGGCTAACGGTGAAGGATAATGGCAATGCTACAGCTACTGATTCAGTTATCATTACCGTAAACCCTGCACCTAATCAGCCCCCGGTTGCCGATGCAGGAACCAATCAGACTATCACGCTTCCGCTCAATTCGGTAACATTAAATGCGACTGCTTCTTCTGACGCCGACGGTTCTATTGCGTCTTATTCGTGGGTGAAGCTCGCCGGAGGAACTGTATCGATATCGAATGCAAACAGCAGTTCGGCAACTGTAACTAATCTGCAGGCCGGCCAATACACTTTCGTATTAACAGTTACTGATAATAATGGCGCATCAAGTAAAGACACAGTAAATGTCAATGTTGTAAGCGCTACTGAACAGAATCCGGTTGCGGATGCAGGAAAAAATCAAACGATTACGCTGCCTGTTAATTCTGTGACCTTAAATGGCAGCGGATCGCTCGATCCCGACGGAACTATATCCGCATATGAGTGGGTGAAATCAAGCGGACCGGCGCAAGGCGGTATTACAAATGCAAACCAGGCGACAACAACTGCTAACAACCTTGTTGCCGGAACCTATGTTTTCCGCCTCACGGTAACAGATAATAGTGGAAATAAGGGAGCTGATTCTGTCATCATTGTTGTTAGAGCTGCAACAAACAAATCACCGAAGGCAAATGCCGGATCAAGCAGGTCAATGACGCTTCCGACAAACAGTACTTCACTGGATGGCACAGCCTCTTCTGATGACGACGGAACAATTGTATCTTATGACTGGAAAAAACTAACTGGTGGTACTGCAACAATTGGTGCAGCTTCATCGGCACAAACTGCAGTTTCTGGTCTGGTGGCCGGTCAATATACATTTGAACTAACTGTCACCGACAACCAGGGCGCAACCGGTACAGCCGAGATAAAAATAACCGTAACCAACCCTGCGAATCAACCACCTGTTGCCAATGCAGGATCAAATAAGATCGTCACACTCCCCACGAATACTGTACAACTGGATGGATCAGCTTCAACGGATGCTGATGGAACAATAGCATCTTATAGTTGGGCTAAAATAGCCGGTGGTACTGTAACAATAACAAATAATACAACGGCAAAACCAACAGTTTCCGGTTTACAACAGGGTCAATATACTTTTGAACTAACTGTTACCGACAACCGCGGTGCTGCTACAAAGGCGCAGGTAAAAGTTACAGTAAATGTTGCGCCAAACCAGGCGCCCGTTGCGAATGCAGGGGCAAATCAAACGATCACGCTTCCTGTAAATACAGTGAAATTAAACGGTTCCAATTCTGTTGATCCCGATGGAACTATTGCCTCATATAGCTGGGCTAAAATTGCCGGTGCTGCTGTCACTATAACAAATGGCACTACGGCAACGCCAACGGTTTCCGGTTTGACAGAGGGACAGTATACATTTGAACTTACCGTGAAGGATAATACCGGGGCAACTACAAAGGCCCAGGTAAAGGTTACTGTAATCGCAGCACCTAATCAACCGCCTGTTGCCAACGCCGGAGCGAATCAAACACTTCCTTACGGAACGGCAGCGATAGTGTTGGATGGATCTAAGTCAAGTGATCCTGACGGAACAATCGTTTCATACAGTTGGACAAAAGTTTCCGGTGCAGATGTGATAATGGCCAATGGCAACACTTCCAAACCTTCTGTTTCCGGATTACAAGGTGGTCAATATACATTTGAACTGACTGTAACCGACAATAGGGGAGCTACCGCAAAAGCGCAGGTTAAAATATCGGTGAACTTAAGCTCAAATCAGCCGCCGGTTGCCAACGCAGGACCTAATCAGAACGTCACACTTCCTGCCAACAGTGCCAAACTGGATGGATCGGCTTCTTCAGATCCCGACGGCACAATTGCCGCCTATTCATGGACAAGAGTCAATGGACCATCGGCTGTAACGATCGCAAATGTTAATACCGCAACACCGACCGTATCTGGTTTGGTAGCGGGTCAATATACATTTGAATTAACGGTGACAGATAACCGCGGTGTTTCTACAATTGCCCAGGTAAAAATAACCGTAAAAGAAGGAACCAATGAATTACCAATAGCCGACGCCGGTCCGGATCAAACGGTTACATTGCCGCTAAGTGGTGTAAAACTTGACGGAACTAAATCGTTGGATCCTGATGGCACGATTGTATCATATACATGGATGAAAATTGATGGCGCTTCTGCTGTAACCATAAAAAATGTAAACACGGCGACACCGACAGTTTCAGGACTACAGCCAGGTCAGTACATCTTCGAGCTCACAGTTAAAGACAATAAAGGTGCTACTGCGAAAGACCAGGTGATAATTATTGTTAAGCCTTCTCCAGACGCGCCGCCTGTAGCTAATGCGGGAGGAAACATTACACTTGCATTGCCAACGACGGCCACTGTGTTGGATGGAAGCTTCTCTTACGACACGCAAGGCGGTCTACTGACATTCTCCTGGCAACAGGTGCGTGGCCCATCATCTGCAACTATGACCGGTAACACCGAAAGAAGAATGGCTATAAGCGATCTGGAAGCGGGAGAATATGTATTCCAACTAACTGTCACGAACAGCCGCGGCATAAAAGCAACAGACCAGGTAAAAGTAACAGTGATTGACGAATCTCAAACGCCGGCAACAATAGAGTTGTATCCCAATCCTGCTTCGGACGTGATTAATGTAAAAATATCAAGTGATAGTATTGGCGTAGTAGCGTTAAATATCTACAACCTGAACGGCGCTGCGGTTAAGAAAGTAGAATTGAACAAACAACTTATCGATAACCTTCGCCAGCAGGTTCAGCGGAGACCGGTCAACAGCACTCAGTCGAATGGTTCCGTAAGCTTTTTTGTAACGCCTGTAAATATTGCTCAGTTAGGCAAAGGAGTTTACATTATTGAAACCATCGTTGATCGCAGGGCAAGAGTAACGTCGAAGTTTGTAAAATATTAAAAGCTGAACAGATCAAACATTAAAACAGCCAATGAGATTCGCTTTATCAAATTTCATTGGCTGTTTATTATATATTACTGCAATTGTTTGAAGCCGGTTCGGGCCGGGCACTTTCCCAGCTGAGAGGGACACCAGATAAATTAACAAATCAACATGTTCAGCAGATAACCTGTCACCTTATTAACCAGTCAACCTGCTTTGCTCATCAGCAAAAGATATAAATCATTAATCTTTGCTACTACTCTCGACAGTTCAAACTTCTCCTTAATTACAAGCGATGAATGAGCCACAAGATCCTTTCTAAGCGCTGAATCATTTATCAATATCTTTAATTTATTGCTGAGCTCCTGGATATTGCCTGGCGGAAAAATGAGGAGATGATAGTTATCCTGGAAAACATCGGTGACACCACCTACCGGTGTCGCGACTACCGGAATCGAATAAGACATCGCATCGAGAATGGCCATAGGAAATCCTTCAGCATAACTTGGCAGGCAAAAAATAGAAGCATTATTAAAAAGATCATCTTTCTTTTGGCCTGAAACCCAGCCGGCAAACTCAACCTGCGATTCAATTTTTAATTCCTTTGCCAATACCCTTCCTGCATCAATTTCGCCGTTTCCTGCAAATACCAACTTCCAGTCCGGGTACTGTGAAGCAATCAATGAAAATCCTTTAATAAGATCTTTAAATCCCTTTCTGTCGTTTAAAGTACCGGCAAACAAAATATAATTTGTCTTTAACGCTTCATTTCTTTGAAAAAGACCGGGTGTATGAATGGAGGGATTATAAATAATCAATGGATCTGTCAAACCGGCAAACTCATTTTTCACTTCCCTTTTCCAGTATTCGGAAAGAACGACCGCCTTGTTTGCCTTTGTGAAAAGCATTTTGTACAGCCACCTGTATTTGCTTTTAATCGTGGTTTCGGGTGAAAAAGAATGAAAATGTACAATTATTTTTTTCCCGAACAGCCTTGCAAAGAGAAAGAAGAAACTTTTTCGGATAGCCGAAACCGGTTCGCTAAAATGAATATGAACTATCTGGTAAGCCGGTAGCTTAATTACATAAATTAAAAAGCTCCTGGCAAAATAAAGCAACTTGAAGAGCGGGCCTTTGTCAATATGAGTTTCTATCCAATAGCAATTCCAGTCTGTCCACAATTGCGTTTGCGAATATGCCTTCACGACTGCAGTTATTCCTCCCCTCGTTTTGCGACTTGGCGCTACCACCAAAACTTTTTGACTGCCCATCAAACTATGGCTTTACGTGCTTATAATTTTTAAGAAAAATAATAAATAATGTTCGAAAGTTAACCGCAATCCTCGTCAATAAATCCTAAACAATCATCTGAGTTCAGCAGTTAAAACCCTTTTTCCTTTTTATAAATATCTGCAATAGTATCGGCCCATTTATCCAGATCAAATGTGCGTATAACATAGTCTTTTTGAATCATTGCCCTCCGTCGGCGTTCATCCTTGTCAACAGCGATGGCAGCTACAATTTGCTTCTTGAGGTCTGGAATATCTTCGACTGAGTATTGAAATGTATAAGGAATATTCAGGTCTTTCTGAGCAAAAATACTGCTCGCGATCGTTTGAGTACCGCAATAGGCGGCTTCTACCAGTGAGTAACAAAAGCCCTCCGAACGGCTGGATGAAATAAAAGCATCCGAAAAGCGATAGTAGGTAGCAATATCGTTTCTCGGTTTCACTGGTTTAATCCAAGATGGAATTTTGCCAAATTGCTTTTTGATCTCATTTTCTCCAAAATTCCTGTTGTTTGCAAAACTGATGATCAAACAGATATTTACGTTATCATTTACAAGTTGTGAAACGGCATTGATCAGAATATCGATTCCTTTTCTGAAATAATCAAAGCCATACACCAGCAAGACAAAACTCTTTTCTTCAATCTCCAGAGTTTTTCTATCCAGTATTTCGTAATCATTCAGTCGTGAAAATTCAATCGCGTTTGTAGCAAATTCGACCTTCTCTTTTTTATCCTTCTTTTTTAAATCATAATCATCTGCTACCGCTTTTGAGCACCCGATTGATACATCCACATGTGCAAGTGTTTTTTTCATGTATTCAACAACCGGGCGATTAAGTTCATATGGATTATGCAGATGCCTGACAACAAGACATTTTTCTGCTCTGAATAAATTTATAACCCGCAGAAAAAAAATGCTGGCGACACCGATGAAATGAGTATGTACTATACCGGCTTCGTATTTCCTGATCAACGTTTTAATCTGTAAAAAATCCCTGTATTTACTGCCGGATAAAAAATGAACCTTTTTCCCTTCCTTAATTAATTCTTTTGCCCAATCCAGGCCCTCGGTTTCTTTCAGAAATAGATAAATCAGTTGTATGCCTTCGCGGTTCAGTCGTTGCTCCAAACGAACAATAGATTGAATAAAATTTCCTTTGTAAGGAGCGCTGTAATTCATGAATTGAATAACATTCCTGTTTTTCATATCAACTCCAAAATATCAGTTTATTCTAAGTTATTGTTACGGGAAAAATAAGCAAAACAATTACACAATGGACTTTCTTTTGACGGGTAGTTGAAAGTTTGCAAAATGCAGATTATTTCTGTTATTTTTTATTGATAACAGTTTTATAAAATTCCACGTATCCTTTAGCGGTATTTTGAATACGGTATTTTTCAAGGCGGGGCAAACGCTCTTCCAGTATATCCGCTTTTCTTCCGCCGTTTGAAATCGCTGTCGCAATAGCTTCGCTATATTTCTTTGCATCGAAAGATTCAGGAATATAACAGTCAGGCATATCGCTTGCAATTTCATGATGAGGCATAATGGACGAAAGCACGCAGGGTATTCCTGAAAAAAATGCTTCCAAAACAGTAATCGGCAAGCCTTCGTACAATGAGGCATTTAAAAAACAATCAGACTGCTTCATTAAAGAGAAGATGGTCGACGGTGAGCAAACACCCAGGTACTCGAATGGCTTTTTACCCAACAGTGAAGAGACTTCTTCATAAGAATTATCCGGCGCACCACAGACCAGGAAAACAACATTTTTATCAACGAATTCATTAGCCACTGAACTTATAAAGGAATAATTTTTCTGGTGGGCAATTCTGCCTACACATAATACAAGTTTGTCTTTTCCATTAATATTTCGCTCTAAAAGTAGTTTCCGTGCGCTGTCATCAGCAACAATACCTGAAATTCCATTCTGGATAGTGAGGCTGATACAATCTCTTTTTTGGTTCAGCTTTTCAGCCGCATACGAACAGAAAATTGTAGCGGTGTGTTTATTTAATAAACGCGTCGGCAGATCCCATGGTTCAGGTGCACAGTGAATGGAAACAACATGCTTTATGTCCCATGATTGCCTGAAAAGAAACAAATACAAACCGATAAAAAAATGAGAAAGGTCCATATGCGAATTGATCACCTCGGGCCGTATTTTTTTCAATAAACGATGACATTTTCTTAAACTCCCAAGAATAGAAAAGTTTTTGCCGCGTCTCCTGTCTAAATGCAATACTTGTATTCCCGCCTTATTTAAAACTGCTGTAATCTGAACTTCAAAGTCAGTATTTGTCGATTTGTCGAGTAATAATATATAGACCTCATGGCCAAGTTTAACCTGCTCTTTAGCAAGCGACGCTAAAAAAGTCTGGGCTCCCCCGGAATGCATATCATTAACAATATGACATATTCTCATAAGTAATTCTCCAACTTTATATATGTCTTTTGCAAAGAATAATTTTCAGAAATAAACTCTTTTGAAAGCCATGATATACGGTTCCAGTATTCATTATCTTTCAGCAAATTTATTGCTGCATCCGCTATTTCCTTATCGTCATCTGTTATTAGTTTCGCCAACTCTCCGTCCAGTCCTACACAATCAAGCGCATTATGCGTGCCTATCGTTGGAATTCCTATTCCCATCACTTCGGGAATACGGCCGCGAAAACCACTACCGGTCTCCATTGCAATAATATGTATTTTTGCCTTACAAATAAGTTCAAAAGGATTTTCAACAAAGCCCGTTACATCAACATAATCCAGGCTGTTAAGCTTCAGCATTTCCTCGGTCGGGTTGCTGCCTACCACCAATAACCTGAGATCGGGAATTTCTCTTTTTATTTCGGGGAAAATTTTTTGCCATAACCTCTCAAAAGCAATAATATTCTGATCATCTCCCAGGTTTCCGTAAAATAAAATAATATTTCCTGATGGTTGTAACCGTAAATCTTTGAACTTACAAAGGTCGATGCCCGACGGAAGCAATGCAATTTTAGTACCGGGATAATTTTGCTGGTAGTACTGAAAATCAATTTTTGATATGGCCAGCAGAACATCCGCATGCGAGAGGTTATCCTTCTCTAATTGCTTATATTTCTTCAGCCATTTTTGAGGAGCCAGCTTATCCCGAAACCGATTGACCTCGAGTTCCCTTTGATCGCTTAGTATGTTGTGCGTATCAACCACCAGGCTGGAGAGAGAACCATTAAAAAAACCCGACATCGCAGCCGCCCCGTACCAGTAATCACAGACAACAGAATCAAAAGAGCGTTTATCTTTAAAAATTTTCGCGAGCGATTTATTTAACCAGTTTCCATTTGTGATAATATAATCGTGAGGCAGAATTCCCAGGTAGTCAAACATCTTCCATTTGCTTCTCAGGAATACCCCATAAAGACTTTTTTTACCCGGGCGGAAAACAAACTCGCACTGGCAATAGCTACCCAGTATCCTGTTGGTTTCTTCTTTCTGTTTATCATTTTCAACAATGGAAAGAAACGTAACGGAATTATTTTTTGAAAGCGCCTTTACCTTTTCGATAACCCGGACCCTGTTTCCCATGGATAATGGGAAAATAGTATCGGGAAAATATATCAGTATATCTTTCATATAGAGTAACCGAATCAAAAATCTAAATTAATTACTGGTTTATTTTCCAGCCATGACATCCGCCCTCACTGAATTGAAAAGGGACTACTTTCCCCTCATCAAGTTTATTCAACGCATCTACCACGTTTACTTTTTTTACCGGGTCGATCACCAGCATTATAAAACCACCGCCTCCTGCTCCAGACACTTTTCCGGTTAATGCACCGGCTTCCAAAGCGATCTCAAATACATGATCAATCTGGCTGTTTGAAATGGAACTTGCCGTTCTTTTTTTATTCTCCCAGGCCCTGCCCAGTATTTTCGCGTACCCGCTTATATCTCCTTTTAAAATCGCTTCCTTCATGTCGCTCGCACTCTGTTTTATGAGGTGCATGGCATCCAACGCCGCTCCGCCGCTCAGCGACGTATTCCTTTTCTGCTCATCAATAATCTTTGCAGACGACCTGGATGCCCCTGTGTAATAAAGAACCATACTGGATTCCAGTTCATCGATTATCCAACGTTTCACCCGGAGCGGGTTTACGATTACCCTGTCCTCCGCAAAAAACTCCATAAAATTAAAGCCGCCAAAAGTGGCTGCATATTGGTCCTGCTTTCCGCCGCTCAGATTCAGGTCTTTCCGCTCAATCTCATAAGCTAACCGGGCAATCTCGTACTCACCCAACGGCAATGAAAGCCATTCGACAAAGGCTTTCAATATTGCAACCACCATTGTAGAAGAGGAACCCAATCCGCTGCCGGGAGGTGCGTCTGAATAGGTAGTAATATCAAAAGACAATGGAGTCTTTATATTAAAATCCTTGACCACCCTGTTATAAACGCCCTTATGTAAATCAAGCGTGCCGTCAATTGGCAGCGCGAGTGTAGCCGGGTACGATATTGTGTCTTTTATATCTGCCGCATGAAACGATATTACGCCATCGTTTCGTTCCTTTATAGAACAATATGCAAAAAGATTTATTGTCGCATTAAGTATAAGCCCGCCATAAATATCACTGTAGGGAGCCACATCACTTCCTCCTCCCGCCAATCCCAGTCTCAAAGGGGCCTTAGAACGGATTATCATCATATGGAATTAATTGATAACTAAAAACTTAGCTGAAAAAATTCAGTTCTTGAACGTATTTTTCAGGCCTTTTATTTTATAACTACAATTCAATTTCACAGTCCTGGGCAAACAACGCGGTAAGGGAATGCTATCGGAAGAAATCTCCAATTCCCCTGCCAAGGAAAATTGGATCAAAAATATAATCCAAAATTACAATACGGATCGCCAATATTCAACCATATCTGCAAGTGTTTTTTCAATGGTGAAACTTTGTTTCCAACCGGTATCGCGCATAAGCCTTGAAGAATCGCCGTAAATGATAGGTTCGTCAGTCGGTCTCATCAGCGCTTTGTCCACTTCAATATTGAACTTCCTGCCGGTAATATTTTCAATGATGCCGATTAAATCTGCAACCAGATATACCTTATTGCCGCTGATATTATAAACTTCACCCGGCGTACCCTTTTCAGCAAGTAAAATCATCGCTTGTATCAAATCCCTGACATCTGTAATAGCTCTTTTCGTACTGGTATTGCCGACTTTTAAAATATTGTCCGCGCCTTTTTCAATTAATACCGCCCTTTTTGTAAAATCAGATGCAACGTCATTTACTTTTCTCGGACCCGTGGTATTAAAGATCCTGGCTCTTATCGTCCTGATTTTATCGTTTAAAAAATACTGGTACCCCAGCAGGTCCTGTGCAACCTTACTGATGCCGTAAGTATGCACCGGCAACAACATCACATCTTCTTTTATGGGAACATTTTCCGGTGTCAATGATGATCCATACTCGGCGCTGGAGCAAGCCACAACCACCATTGGATCATAAGCGGGATCCTGTCTTTTTAGTTCCTTAACCGCTTCAAAGACATTTATTGTCCCGGTCACGTTTGTTTCAATTGTCTCCTGTCCACGGTCTATCGAAACTGTGGGATAGCTTTGGGCAGCCAAATGGTATATAGTATCCGGCTTGACATCGGACAAAAGCTTGTACAGATGCGCATAGTATCTTACATCGCATTCTTTCAGATTTGCTTTATGGGCGTATTCCTTCAGATCTGTTGTGGGCTTATAAAATGAACCGGATACCCTCGTACCAAGGCTATCATAATAATCGATCATGTGTGAGCCCATCATGCCGCATGCTCCTGTTATAAAAATCTTTTTGTTCATTCAATATTATTTGGTCAAACGATAATTTATTTTTTAAAAACCTTTTTTCAACTTCTGCCTTTACCTGCGTCACACTTTTCCAATGTCCCACTCATCAGATTCTTCCTCCTCTGCCCTGTTGCTTCTATCCACTTCGTACAAATAAAGAACAAACACGATACAAGCAATAAAACTCGCGTTGTACGTGGCGTAGGAATTTAAACCGATAAAAAGGAGAAACGCCACAAACATTTTCAGGTATCTGAATTCGTCGCTTAATTTTTCCCTGAAGCCTTTATAAAATATAATTACATAAGCGATCACCCCGAGCAGTCCCATGTAAATGTATAGCCCGATCAACCCAAGATCTTCCACATAAAAACCCTGAATTTTATTGACATTTTCCATGTGCCGCCCATATTCGTTTTCCCCGTATGCTATACCATTGCCGAGTACACGGGTCATAGGAGAACGTTGAAAATCGTTAAGGAAATATTCAGCCGCCTGTATCCTCACATACTCTTTATTTTTACCAATATCTTCTTTGGTTAACTGTACCATATTCTGTACATAGGTCAGGTTGGGAATAATAACCGCTCCTGTTATTATCCCTCCGGCTATCAGGGCCTTTATAAAAAAATTACTATTTCTGAATAGGTAAATGAGGCCAATTACAGTTGAAAACACGATATACGTTCGCGTTAGACTCAATACAATACAGACATACGATATCGCACATAACAGCACCCACTTCATCATCCTTTTCCTGTTTGAAAATATTTTATTAAGCGACATGAAAAAGAACAGGTAGATAAACCCGAATCCGGTAAGTTGAATCCGTTGAACGCCCCTTTCAAATTCCCCGGTTTCTGAATCAAATACATTATTAAATATCTGGCGGGGATACAAAACGAAACTTATAAAAAAAGCGCCTACCGCTGCTATTCCGACTATATAAATAATTCCCTCAATTGTTGCAGCTGAAACATTTTTCCTTATGAGATAGAAATATAAATTATAACCTGCCAACGGGAACAGTACAGCAATAAAAGCATCACGCAACGGCTGGTTCCAGAAATAATAAGAGCAAAACACTGAAATCAATGTGGCGATGTTTATCAGCTTCATCGCGCCCATAAACATGTAATCGCTGTTTCGTTTAAAATAATAATAGACTACATAGGGAAGAAGAAAAATATTTAAAGCCGCATAAATATAGGTTGGGAGTTTCTGATCATTTAAAAAAACCGGATCGAAAAACAGGACTGAAAAAAGGGTAAACAAGAAAACAAAGGCCGTAACAATTATACTCTGTTTCCTGCCGGTATTATTTTGCAAAGACATTTTCTCCTTTTTTTTGTTGTTGTTCCCAAAATTTAAAACTTCTGTACCCGATAACAGCGAAAACCGAAAGCAAAATAATCACACGAACGCCGAAATTAAGTTTCGTAATAAATAATGAACCGATAAAAAGAAATATATAAACTAAAATAGAGATATACAAATAAATGTTCGATATCCTTTGAGGTAACGATTTTTGTAAATAATAAATGTGGTAGGTCATATTTATAATAGCGGCCACAACAAATCCGACAGATAATCCCACCGCCCCGTATTTGGCGCCGTACAAAAGGCATGGAAACGAAATCAATGCATAAGCTATGGATAATTTGGAAAGGAGATATTGCTTATGTACAGCCGATAAAATGGTACCGATAAGGCAAAAAACACCGAAGAGCGTGGTAAACCAGCATTGAATAGAAATTACGTTTGCCGATTCAGCATATTTTTCGCCATAGAGAAGATAAACAATTTCATTTCTGAACGTACTAACGGTGAACGCCCCCACCACACCCGCTCCGAATATGACAAGAAATGCAATCTTGATTGTTCTCAAAAACTTTTCTTTATCATACTCAAAATTTCTCGATAAAGCCGGGTAAAGGCTCGACAGCAAGGTAAACAGCAATAGCTGTAATGGTGAAATTAACCTGCCTGCAATATTGAAAAAAGCTATTTCTTTTTCCGTAGATAAATGTTCAAGGTAGATTATCGGAAGGGAAGAAGTGAATAATGTAAAAATGGCCAGCACATAAAAAGGAAAGGATTCTTTTAACTTCGACACGATCTCCCCCCAAGGGGGAAATGCTGTTACCGCAAACATTTTGTTGGCATAAGCGCAGATCGTCAAAACAATCGATTTCACAACCTGGAACACAACCGTCAATACCAAAACCATGTACGGTTTAATGTACTCCACCGGCAAAATCATAATTACAATAAACCAGCCGATCGTCAGGGCAAGATTTATATAGGCTGAGTATTTCATTTTCTCATGCCCAAATGTTACCGATTCAACCGTATCCCAATGTGCTGTTGATAGAATAAGCAGGCATAGCCAGAATATATAACTGGCATTAAGGGTAATTTTTGAAAACCATGTATTGTAAATGATGACAGCCAGCGCAACAAGAACAAACGCTGCGGTTCTGGCGATAAAACTGGTTGTAAACTGGTTACCCGAATCATCTTTATTTACAGCAATACCCCGTACGATAACATTTCTCATTCCCAATTGCACAAACACAACATATATAGCCGAAAGCGACATAATAAAACTGTAAAACCCGTATCCTTCCGGCATCAGGTTTTTAGCAATTTTTATGCTGGTGAAAACATTGAAACCCTGAACCAGGATATTGGAAAAGGTCAACACAGAAAAATTCTGTATTACCGGTCTCTTTAAAAACGATCTTATTTTTAAAACCAACAACATTATTCAATCATTTGGTACCATCCTGAAAATCCAGGGAGAAATCATTCACAAACCGGAGAAACTCGTCTCTTTGTTTTTTTAACTGGTACTGGTATTTTATTTCCACGAGATCTTGTTTGACCTTCGAGGATTTCTTAAAAAATTTTTCTTCATTTATGCCGCCATGCCGGTGTGTCTGCGTAAAAACCATGTTGTCGCGATACATATTCGTCATGTACCCCGCATAGTATAAACGATTGGACAGGTCCACATCTTCTGCTTCTCCCCAATGCAATGCTTCATTATATCCATGTACCGATTTAAGCAAGTCTCTTTTTGCAATGATAAAACCTCCGTCCACATAAATGGAAGGATTCCATTGTTCATAGGGAAGATATCCTGTATGCCGGTCGGTATAATCATTAAAATCAGTCTGGTTGGCCATCCAGTCCTGCACTCTCATCGTATGCGTATCCTCATCCAGTATTCTGTTGGTAAGTATTTCAAAATAATTTCCATACTTCTTCATTTTCTCGTACCAATCCGCGGGAAATGATATCCTGTCGTGCAATAACACAAGGTTATTGTACGCAGCATTATTGATTATCCGGTTTTTTTTAGCCGTAATCGGAATACGAATATCAAAATAGAGATCGGCGTCAGAAAGAACCTTTGTATCCTGCCCGCACTCAAATTTTGGGGCCGGTCCGCAAATTATTACCTCGTACTCCGGGATTCGAAATGAACGTATCTGCTCTATAATACTCTTAATGCGATCATCCTTGCGTCCGTCACTCACGATGCCGAATGACCATTTTGTCATTGCATCATTTTCGTGTAGCGGTTGGGTTTGTTTTTCGTACACCAGTTCTGTAATTGCTCCTTCGGTTTTCTTCTTTATTAGCTTATACCGTTTGCCATACGAAAGGGATATCTCATGCATCAAAAAAGAAAGCGGCCGGGTAAATTGACCGCCGATATAAAGATTGCCAGCCGTATAATAGTTTATCGTTATTAAGCCGGAAGGCGAAAGCAGGTAATCCATTTTTTTCAGGTGATCCCTGAGTGGATATGCTTTTTCCAGTATACCGAATGTTTTTATTTCATTGAAACTTTCCGGCTGCAAACCTGAATTAATAAAAATAGACGTATAGTGGGTAAACCAGTTCTCCGGTAAACGTGTATAATCAGCGGGAACTTTTCCCTTATAGCCCGAATGTATCAATATAGCTCTATTCCTTCCCATAGTTATTTAAGAAAAAAGTCAGATCGTCCGGGGTTCCAAGACCCCACACTTTATTTGATGCAATAACAGATCCGTAAACAGGTTTGTCTGCCTTTACCAAAACTTCATATACAGGCGCAATATATTTTTCTCCGTTAACAAGATTCAAATTGTCTTTAAATGTCTTTTCATAATATGCCTTGTACAGCGCAAAAGAACTGAAATAATAAAAGCCAAGCGTCGCGATGTCAGAGATTGGTTTTTTCTCCGCAATATCTGTGACGCGGTTATCTTCATCCATCGCGATAAAGCTCCACTTAGATCCTTCCGCTTGGAACCCGGGAATGAATCCATCGCCTTTTAAATCGCGGCGCCGGAGTTCCCCTTCTACTATGTACGTATCGATGTTGTAAACAGCAAATGAATCCTTTTCGCCAACATGATCTGCGGCAGCCAAAACCGTAGTTGCCTGTCCATCGGTAATCGCCGGCAACGGAGTAATAACGAAATTCTTAATTCCCAATTTTTCACACTTGTTCTTAATGAAACTACCGGCATTGTCTTCTGCCCTCACTATAAAAATAAATTCAGTACTGAAAAAATCTTTCAGCGAAAGCATCGACCATTCAAAAAGCGATTTACCTAACGCATCTATCATATACTTTGGCATATCATAGCCCGCATCCCTGAACCGCTGTCCCTTGCCAGCCATCGTGATAATTATCTTCATATCTTATTATCCTGTATTGAATAGTACAATTCCATTCCACGCATCAGGAAGGCTTTCTGTCGTTTTGGATCATCGGCATGCAACGGTACCATGCTGAGAAAAAGCAGGCTTTCAATGGCGAGTGCCTGTGTAATGTTTATCCCTTTTTCCTGCATTAGATCTATAAGCATTTGAGAGAGAGATTCGTGTTCTGCCGTTTTAAAAATTTCAAAACTGAATCCTTTGTCTTTGTCTTCTTCCAGTTTATAATTCCCGGTCAGGATCAGGTCATAAAATCCATGTACGCTATGCAATAATTTGGCAAGGTCATATCGGGGATCACCGTATACGGAAGCATCAATAAAACTTCCCCGGGGATCAATCAGTTTTACCACGCCGGTTTTTATGTCGTACAAAATATTACTCAGGCAGTAATCGCCGTGGATAATACTTCCGGAAACGTTTGTATTCATGATAAACTTATCAATAAACGCTTCCAGTGAATTTAATAATTCGTCGAGTGACGGATAGCTCTTTTTATTGATGATAATTTTCTGCGTAAAAAATGGAAGGAATGCCCGATCCTTCCTCAGGTCCTCGATCCGTTGTTTATTTTTTTCAAAGTAGAATACTTTTAAAGATTCCTTACTCAATCCTTTGGGATAATTACGGAATTCTGCATGTATCTGCAACAACTTCCTGAATATATCCCGCCATAGAGAATGAGATATATTGCTGAACAGGTAAATCTGGTTTAAGGTAGGATAACTGTAATATTCCATTTCAATATAGGCCGCATCTCCTGTAGAAGAAGAATATACATTTGGAATAAGCGATTTCAATCCTGCAGGTAATCCTAAGTACCAGTTTATTTCATTTACAAATTTTGATTGATGCACACTTTTCTTTCTGACCTTTCCCCAAAAGAGATCGATGTCAAAAGAATTAAAGTGCCGTGCGTTGAGAAAGTTTGCTTTTGATTTATAAAACGTGTCAAGGTGCCCCAGGTCCACCCATTTACCGTCGCGGATCTGGTGTACCTGCAAATCATTTCTATCATTTAAATATCTTTCAAGTGCGAGATAAAAAAGATCTTTGCCCGCCTCGGCATTTATATTCTGGTATTCCCATTCTTTATTTAATGCAGCAAGAAAAGAAACAGCATCTTTAATATAAAAAAGGCCGGCTATTACGTAACCGGATTCAGGTTTTCCCTGCAGATTTTTATCGTAGAATTTGATCTTCTCTCCGCCGGTGTCAATGATTGTCCATCGAAAAAGATCGGTCATCTTCGATACATAAATGATGTCTTTATCATTATCAGCAAGACTTCTTTTTTCATCGAGAACAATTGTATCGCCAAAGTTTACAATAATAGAATCACCGGGCTGAACCCCGGATTTTTCTATCATGTACTTAATAGTAAACCCGAGTTGTTTACTTTTAAGATGGTTATTTGTTTCAATGAAAATGGTCTTTGCATTCAGCTGTTTATTATTTATGTAAGTTTCCACACGCTCACGTTCGTCGTGAAGCCCGACAAAGCACCTGTCGTATGAAAGACTATCGGTAATATAGTCCAATGCCGTGGATGTACCGAGCGGAAGCAAAACAGGCGGTATCAACCCAAAATCCAGCTGAAGTTCCGGTGGTATAAATCGTGCCGCAGGTATTATCAGAATATCCGCCATTATTTCTTCTTTTTCAATAAGTCAATTATTTGGTCATGCGTATACTCAAGAAATTCGTCGGGCCTTACTGCTTTGTCATCAACATAAAAACCATTATGACCACACCAGGGCTTTCCGTAATGAATTTCATCGAACGGGATATCGTGTAATTCCAGCCATTGAAATAAAACTTTTGCTGTATTTGCATTTATTCTGCCCACATTGCCTTCATAACTGCGCATATTCCTGCTCGTGTTCAGGATAATATAATACCCGTTCTTCTTGTACTCTTTCAGCTTTTCAATCATCTGCGTTTTCGGCAGGGCGTCAAGGTAAGTTTGTTTCGGTTTTAACTCTTCGCATAAGGTTCCATCAATATCAAATACAATCACATTTAAATCCTGGATCATAAATAGTCTGTTTTACATTGAGCCATTTTGCAGCGCTGGTTCATCAGGAAAGTGATTCAGCAACTGTAATTGAATGCTGTTTTTGTTTTATTATAAAATTAATTTTCGCACTTTCAACATTTTTGAACTCCCTTATGCAAGCTGACTCTTCAGGTATCCTGCAAGATCATGATCAGCATGCTTATCAACTTCCACCTCAAAAAAGCGGACCCGGTCAATATTACTGCCATATGCAACGCTGGCGATATACTCATCCCCTATCCCAAAGCTGCAAATTTGCCAGGAATTCGTTGATTCAATAATCCCGCCGGAAATATCGTGCACCCCGTTTAATGAAGGAATATCCGGTAAATTATCAACAAGCCCTTTGCCGGTACCTTTTAGCAAAGCCTCTTTCCTTGTCCACAGGAGGTAAAACACCTGGTCGGGCTGGCCTGATTGTTTAACAAAATCTTTCTCCTCAACGCTAAATGCTGAGGCAATAATATCATCATACCGGAAATTCTTGTTGATAAATTCCAGATCCACCCCCACATTGTATTTTGAAATCGCAACTAATATACATTTTTCTGAATGAGACAGGTTAAATTCCAGGTCCTGTCTTCCATTTCTCAAAACAAATGGTTTCTTATTGGCATGCTCGTTTAACTGTATGGTTTCGGGGTCCTGGTCCAGATATTGACCAAGTAATATTTTAAGAACGATGCGGCCCGCAGCGAATCGTTTTTTATCCTCATTTTTATGATATCTGTCGTATCTCTCTTTCTCTTTCCAATTCAATAATCCGGTCATATCCCCATCCCATGCTGTGGCATCATCAGTATGAAACTGTATTTTCCAAACGTCTAAACTGTGATCTTCCGCTTTTTTAAATTCAGAAGCATTTTTCCAAAGAGCCTGTTCATTAAAATAAAAGCATTTCACAGAGACATCCGGCATAAGTGACTACTTTTAAAAAACTATTAAATCCTTTTTTCTCGGGACCTTTTTCCGCTGCTGTATCAAGACTTTCCTGTAGAATCTTCGCCAATTCTTCGACATTCGGATGATTAAACATCTCGGAGTGATCTCCCGGTACATCATGAACTGTAATTCCTCCAAGTGCTAAATTCCTCCATCCCAGGTATTTAAAATCGGGCAAATAATATGTTTTTCTTCTTGCCCTGAACAAATCTATTTTGCCATCATAAGGCGTCAGCTTATAGTCCCTGGCCGCAATAAAAAGATTGCCGATAATTTTTTTTGAGTAAATATAGAAATTGTCTTTTTCCCCTTCCAGGAAATCCATTCCCTCAAACAGGGCTAACGCTTTTTTCCTTAGCGATTTAATTCTGTATTTTATTATAAACCACGGGTCCTTGCTCATAAGATCAACCGTACACCATACTTTGGCAAAAAATGTGTTTATACGCGAAGGTATCTTTTTACTCCAAGGATCATAGTAATCTGATTGTTCTGCGGCCGTATCAAACAGCGCCAGCAAAATAACATCCTTTTTCAGTTCCTTAAGCTGTTTCGCCATTTCGTAAGCGATAAGCCCGCCAAAAGAATAGCCCGCAAGCGCATATGGTCCGTTGGGATTATGTTTTAAAATTTCCTCAATATAATGAGCAGCTATATCCTCCATTCTGCTCAGCGGCTCATCTTTTCCGTTCAATCCCTTTGCCTGCAGTCCATATACAGGTTGTTCCGGATGAAGATGTTTGCTGATTGACCGGAACGTCAACACATTCAATCCCGCACCGTGAATGAAATATATGGGAGGTTTGGTGCCGCTGGGTTTAATCGGAACAAAGCTATCCCATTTTATTTCCTCATTCTTACGTTCTACGACAGCCGAAAATTTTTCAATCGTTGAATTTTCCAGCAGCATAGCCAGTGGCAATCTTTTTCCCGTTTTTTTCTCTATTGCCAGCATCGCTTTCAGCGCAAGAAGCGAGTGTCCTCCCAGTTCAAAAAAATCATCGTTTAAGCTAATTCTTCTGCATCCAAGAATACTCATCCAGACTTCGGCTAACACTTTTTGAAATTCTGTTTTAGGAGCCACATATTCATACGTCTCGTAATTCTGTTGCACATCAGGTTTTGGGAGAGCCTTTTTGTCTGCTTTCCCGTTATTCGTCAACGGAATTTTATCAAGCTCAATCAATACTTTCGGTATCATGTAGTCGGGAAGCTTTTTGCGGAGATAGCCGTTTATTGCTTCCCTGTTAAATCTGCCTTCGGGAACTATATAAGCTATCAATCTTTTTTCACCGCTGTCTTCGTTCACGGTAACAACACAATGTTTCACCATCGGGCACTGATGTAACACAGCTTCTATTTCCGGCATTTCAATTCTGAAGCCCCTGATCTTTACCTGGTCATCGGAGCGACCGATATATTCAACGTTTCCATCAGCAAGTCTTCTTACAAGATCGCCGGTCTTGTACATTTTGCCTGAAGAAAGATTTGAAAACGGATCGGGTAAAAATCGTTCCCTTGTTAAGTCCGGCCGGTTTAAATACCCTCTGCCAAGCCCGGCTCCTCCAACATACAATTCTCCCACGATTCCTACGGAACAAATTTGTTGTTTTTCATCGAGAACATAAGCAAATCGGTTGTTTAACGGTTTACCTATCGGGATTGTATTGCTGATTTCTGTTTCAGAAATTTTGTATGTCAATGAAAATGTGGTATTCTCTGTAGGACCGTATCCATTAATAATTTCGATGGCGGGATATATTTTTCTTATCTTATCAATATGTTTCTCCGATAACTTCTCACCGCCGACCAATATAGTTTTTAATTTTTCAAAAACGCTGTTATCAATAGTTACCAATTGATTGAATAAACTGGTAGTGAACCACATTATATTCACCTTGTGGTTGGCAATTTCTTCTTTGAGCAATGTATTATTCAGAAATGTCTGCGCATCGCATAAAACAAGTTTTCCTCCATTTAAAAGCATGCCCCAGTATTCGAACGTTGTGGCATCAAACGATGGCGAGCCGGTGGATAGTAATACATCTCCGGATGTCAAAGAAATATATCCCGGGTTATTAACAAGGCTGACCACATTTTCATGCTCAATCATCACTCCTTTCGGTTTGCCCGTTGAGCCCGATGTATACATTATATAAGCAAGACTGCGAGGATGCGCTGAACTGTATACCTTGCCCGTACTTTCATTGCTGATTTTTACCCATTCTTTTTCCAATACAATTATGTTCCTGTTTTTTGCTATTGGAAGTTGACTGAAACAAGATTCGCTGCTGATAGCAATATTGCATTTGCTATCTTCCAGCATATACCCTATGCGATCTGCAGGATAGGCGGCGTCTATTGGCAAATAAGATCCTCCTGCTTTCAAAATGCCGATAATTGCAATTATCATTTCCACAGATCGATCCATACACAACGGGACAATTACTTCCGGCTTTACCCCTTTCTTTTGCAGGTAATGCGCCAGCTGATTTGATCTCACATCCAGCTCCCGGTACGTAACATGACTATCGCCGCAAACAATTGCCGTATTGTCGGGTGTTTTTGCAACCTGCTCTGAAAACAAATCCGTGATCGTCTTGTCCGCGGAATAGTCCGACAATGTAACGGGAACGATCATGGGTTTCACCAATACAGGTATGTCTCTTATTTCAAGCTCCGGCTCTTTGGTGATGCATTGAAGTAAAAACTCGAACTCTTCCATCATGTAAGAAATTGAAGAGTCTTTAAACAACTGCGTATTATATGACCATTCTAATACAAATGATTCTTTTGATCCCGTAGCATTCAGGAAAATTTCGAAACTTTCAAATGACCGCGGATTTGAAATTAATTTGTGATCCAGGCCATGAAAGCTTACGCCATCATCCAGGCCGATATCGATATTAAAGGCAACCGGAACAAGCGGTATGCGCGAAGGATCACGTGCTATATTTAATTTATTTAAAAGGCTGCCGAAAGTAAATTGCTGATGATCGTAATCGTTTAAGATTTTTGACTTACGCTCTTTGAGATACTCTATAAAACTGAAATTACCATTGGGATAACTACGAACAGGCAAAAGATTGACACAATGACCAACCAGTGAATAATTTCCCGTGGCAGATTGACCTGCAGCCGGAATACCGATCACAATATCTTCCTGGTTTGTTATCCGGTAAAGAAATACTTCAAATGCAGCCATTAATGTGGTGACAAGGCTGCATCCTGCTTTTGCCCCGGTTTGCTTTATTAATGAAATCAGGTTAAGATCAACAGGAAAATCCTGTCGCTTACTTTTATAAGTTCTCAGCAAAGGCCTCGGAAAATCCGTAGGCAAATCCAAAAACGGAATTTTGTTTGCAAATTGTTCAACCCAGTATTGTTCGTTTTCCCGGTATGCTTCAGATTTCACAAACGCTGATTGCTCTGCCGAATACTGGTTTAACTGGTACGCAACCGGTAAGGAAGGAGTAACATTGGTTGCATAGGCAGAATACAATTTACCCAGGTCCTGCATTAAAATGCCGATTGACCATCCATCGCATACAATGTGATGCAGACTAAGAGAAAAATGATATGTTTCGCGGCTGAGTTTAAATAAGGCAGTCCGAATCAAAGGCCCATTGAATAAATCAAACTCAGTGTTTACATTTATACTATTAAACTCATCAAGATACCTACGTTGTTCCTCAAAATTTTTTGTCGTTATATCTTCAAAAACCAGGTCCGGCTGCAATTCTTTGTATACACACATCTTGCTGCCATCACGGTTAAAAACACTTCTTAATGATTCGTGCCTCCTGACAAGATCGCGCAACGCCGATACAAATGCCTGGAAATGAAAATCGCCTTTAAAGTGTAAAGAAACAGATTCGATATACGCACAGCTTGCCTCTTTTCCTCCGAGCATACACGATGCCCATATTTCCATCTGAGGTTCAATAGAGGATACAATACGTTCTATTTCAGGGCCGGAAAAAGGGTCATACTCGACAGGTTCCAGATCTATAAAATCGTTCATAGTCTAAAAAGTTGGTCCGCAAAGGGTGTACAGGGCTTGGAATTAAGGGCACAAGGAACTACAAATATTTCATCTGAACAATCCCTCAAAGCTAAAAATTAAAACACAGTTTCAATATTGTTCCGGATCATCAAATACGACTGCCGGAAACAATTTACTGTTTGCAGGATTAAACTGCTTTCAAAAAACTTACTTTGGGATTTACGTCCAGTCCGTTTGCCCGGTCGAGGCAGGCCTGAAGTACTTTCGCAAGTTCTTCCACATTTGGAGGGTTGAAAATTTCTGCGTGCTCTCCGGGAACTTCATGTATGTTAACGCCGCGAAGTGCGAATGGCTTCCAGCCTAAATATTCAAAATCGGGCAAATAATATGTTTTTCTTTTTGCTCTGAATAAGTCAACCTTTCCATCAAATGGCATGAGCTTGTAATCGCGTGCCGCAACCAGCATCTTCTTTATTATTTTTTCCGAATACACATAAAAATCGTTAGGATCTTTATTCTTCTTATAAAAACCGATATTTTTAAAAAGACTGATTGCTTTCTTCCTCATCGAATTGGCCCTGTAGTTAATAATAAACCAGGGATCATCAGACATTAAAACAAAGGTGCACCACACTTTTTTGACAAAGTCTGCCAATCTTGCCGGAATCTTTTTGGTCCATGGATCATAATAATCCGATTGAAACGCAAATGTGTCAAACACACCAAGCATCACAACTTCTTTTTTCATTTCCTTAAGTTGTTTAGCCATTTCATACGCTATCAAACCACCAAAGGAGTATCCTGCGAGAGCATAAGGACCGGAAGGATTGTGTTTTAAAATTTCTGAAATATAGTGAGCAGCTATATCTTCCATTCTGCTAAGCGGCTCATCTTTACCGTTAAGACCTCTTGCCTGCAATCCGTATACCGGTTGATCCTGGTCCAGGTATTTCGTAATACTCCGGAACGTCAGCACATTAAGACCTACTCCGTGGATGAAATAGATCGGCACTTTGTTACCACTTGTTTTTATTGGCACAAAGCAATCCCACCTGATTTCTTTATCATCAGCCTCAATGATCTTTGACAATTTTTCAATTGTTGAATTCTCAAAAAGCATAGCCAGCGGTAACCGCTTACCAGTTTTCTTTTCAATATTCAGCATGGCCTTCAATGCAAGAAGAGAATGCCCTCCCAATTCAAAAAAATCATCAGTAATACTGATTTGTTTCAGTCCTAAAAGATCAGACCATATATCCGCAACAACTTTTTGAATTTCTGTTTGGGGAGCCAGGTATTTTTTACCTGTAGTGTCGTATGTACTATCCGGTTTTGGAAGCGCTTTTTTATCAACTTTACCATTTACGGTTAGCGGCATTTTACCCAGTTCGATTAATATCTTCGGAACCATATAATCGGGCAGCCTTTCGTGAAGATATTTATTTACAGCTTCCTTGTTTAATTTATTATGAGGAATAATGTATCCTACGAGTCGTTTATCCCCATTGCTTTCTTCTCCTGCAATTACGACACATTGCTTTACTTCTGAGTACTGCTGTAAAATATTTTCAATTTCACCGAGCTCAATCCTGTACCCACGAATTTTTACCTGGTCATCTGTTCTTCCGATAAACTCAATATTGCCGTCAACTAATCTTTTTACAAGGTCTCCCGTCTTGTATAATCTTTCACCGGGTTTAAATGTACTATTGACAAATCGTTGCCTGGTTAATTCCGGTTGATTAAAATATCCCCGGGCAACCTGTATCCCGCCGATAAACAATTCTCCCGGAATATTTATTCCACAAGGATTGCCATGACTATCAAGAATGTAAAGAGTGTTATTCGCTATCGCCTTTCCGATTGGTAAAATTTGTCTTTCGCTTATATCGTCAACAGAGCTGTGATACTCAAGAACGGATATTGTTCCTTCTGTAGGACCATACTTATTGTAGAAATCTACTTTGCCGATCCATTTATTGAATAATTCTTTTTTACAAACATCCCCTGCTGAGATAACACGTTTCAGTGAAGGATATTTGTCCGCCTCCAACAATTCGAGAAATGCCGGCGTTGCATGAACATGCGAAACTTCCTTTTCCTTAAGAACTGCAGCAAGTTTATGGGTGTCGGTTTGCTCCTGTTGAGTGATCAAGACAAGAGACGCGCCGTTTAACAGCGCAAGAAATATTTGCTCAACAGAAGCATCAAAACAATAATTGGAAAATTGTAAAACTTTTTCATCATTGCTGACCTTGAAATAAGCTGTCTGTGCAAAGATGTAATTTATTAATGAGCGGTGCTCGATCATTACACCTTTTGGCTTCCCGGTAGAACCAGACGTATATATTACATAGAGCAGGTTATCCGGGCGAAGAGAAGTTAATGGCGGTTCAACCGATTCCCGGTGTACCGCACTTTTATGATCATCAAGTACGATTACATTGCCGGAAACCTTATCAACAGTTGCCTTGCCTGCAATTACAATGTTTCCACCTATTTCATTCAGTATATACGAAATTCGTTCTTTGGGATAACCCGGCTCGATAGGAACATATGCTCCTCCCGCTTTTATGATTCCCAAAATACCAATGATCATTTCAAATGAACGATTGATACATATCGGTACAAGGGTTTCTTCTTTTACTCCTTCTGATCGCAGGTAATTTGCTAATTGATTGGATTTCTCATCGAGTTCGCGGTAACTCATCTTTTTATTACCAAAAACCAATGCTGTTTTTGCCGGATTTTGCAAAACCTGCTCAAAGAATATTTGTGGTATCGTTTTATGAATCGGAAATACAACCGTTTCATTAATCAATTGATCGCTGACAGGGTTTAAAGTTGTAAGAAGATCAACAATTTTAAACTCTGGCTCATTTGATACTAACTGTAACAGGGAAACGAACTCATCCATCATATTTTTAATGGATGATGATTTAAACAATTGTGTATTATACGACCATTGCAGTTCAAGTGAATTACCCGACCCAGCTATATTTAAGGATACTTCGAACGTCTGAAATTCTCTTGCGTTATAACTTAACTTATATGTGAGGTCATGGAAAGAAACACCTGCGTCTAATTCCATGTCCACATTAAATACTACTGGTACTAATGGCACGCGTGACCGATCACGCTTTATATTTATCTTCTTCAATAATTCACTAAAGGTGAATTGTTGATTATCGTAAGCATCGTAAAGTTCCCGCTTTCTTTTTTTGAGATACTCGATAAAACTGATGTCGGGATCAATGGTAGTTCGTAACGGCAACAGATTGACACAGTGTCCCACTAATCCATAATTACCGGTAGCCGATTGTCCTGCTGCCGGTAGGCCGACTACAATATCTGTTTGCCCCGTTTTTTGATATAAAAGAATTTCAAACGCACTAAGTAAGGTTGTAACAAGACTGCACCCTGCTTTTGTTCCCAGCGCTTTTATATGATTGAACAATTCCTTATCAAGCAGATAATCATTCCTGCTTCCCTTGTATGTTCTTACAGCAGGACGATGAAAATCTAAAGGAAGATCTAAAACCGGAACGTTTTCCTTGTATTGATTGATCCAGAAATCTTGGACTGTCTCATATTCTTTACTCTCATTGTATACTGCCTGACTCTCCGAATACTCACTTATTTGCGGAGCTGCCGGCAGATTCATTGATATACCTTTTGCAATAGCGCTATACAGCTTACTGATATCCTGTAAGATTATACCGATGGACCATCCGTCTCCAATGAGGTGATGGATAATTAAGGTAAAGAAATGAGTGCTGTCATTTAATTTGTAAACAGTAAATCTGAAAAGCGGTCCGTTCTGTAAATCAAATGGAGTGTTCAGTTGTTTACATAGAAATGACTTCAAAGCATTTCTCTGATCATTCATTCCTGAGATATCTTTAAAGTCTATATCAGAAGGTAAGTTTTTATAAATGATCAGGTTTTCACCATCGGGACTAAGCGTTGAACGCAGCGCCTCGTGCCTCCTGACAAGCTCCTGTGCTGCCTGGCTAAAGGCAAATAAATCGAATCTACCATGAAATTCAAGTGATATAGATTCATTGTAGGCCAGGTTTGCATCATCACCACCAAGTATACACGATAACCATAATTCTTTCTGTGGCTCGGTTGTACGGGCAATCTTCTCAATTTCCCGATTGGAAAATGGATCGAAGTCAACAGCAGTGTAGGTAAAGGTTTGGCTCACAATAAAAGTTAATAGTTTTACTGAACATGCACCTGGAGATATTTCCCCGGGTTTTTTTCATCCTGAACAAACCATGCAGGGTTACCATCCTTATCTCTGCCCAATCTGGCGTTGGGTACGGGAGGCGTTGTATGATCATAAAGATTAGCCGCACTTTTACTCTCTTCAGGCGAATGTTGATACGTCGGAATAAGTCCTATCTGTTTTAACTCCGCTATGCTTTCCTTAAAGTTACTGATAATTTTGTCGATGTCCGCACGGGTATGTGCAGTTGTTAAAAAACAGGGGAATCCGTCGAGAATGTGAATTCCTTTATGGCGCATCAGGGTGAAGAGCAACTCACTATACGGATATTCCTCTTTGTACTTAATTTTCCACAATGAGCCATACTGCGCAACATAGATCGGGGTGCTGAATTCCCGCGATACCTGGTTCAAAGAGTTGGCAAGATATTCAGTATTGGCAGTCAAACCTGCCTGCAGCTGGGGACCCTGCTCTTTCATATATGTTAATGATGCCATTGATGTAGCGAGTGCTAAAGGATGGCGGACAAATGTGCCTGCAAAATAGGTCACACCAGCTTCTGGTGTTGAACTATCACCATATTGCCAGAAGCCACCATCGAGCGCATCCATAAATACTTTTTTACCGGCAATTACACCGATAGAGATGCCTGCTCCGACGACTTTCCCATATGTGCCGATATCGGCTTTAATTCCAAAAAGCGCCTGCGCTCCGCCGGGATGAAACCTGAAACCGGAAATTACTTCATCAAAAATTAATGCAGTGCCCGATTGTTCTGTGATTTTACGCACTTCTTTCAAAAATTCAATCGGTCTGAATTCCGGCCTGCGGCTTTGTACCGGCTCTACCAATACCGCAGCCAGTTCATGCGCCCGTTCCTTTATTATCTTTAATGACTCTTCTGTGCCGTAATCCAAGATAAGCATATTCTGAACGGCCTCCGGCATGATGCCTGGTGCTGCCGGGAACGATTTTAATTTCTTCGTACCACGAACGATTACTTCGTCGACAATTCCATGATAAGAACCGTTAAACGCAACAATTGTTGAACGGCCTGTAACGGTCCTGGCTATGCGCATGGCACCGAGCACGGCTTCAGAACCTGTATTACATAATGCAGCCCTGTCGAGATTTGTAAATTCACAAATAAGCTTACACACATCTCCGGCCAGCTCATGCTGAGGTCCTATTTCAAAACCTTGCTCTATTTGTTTTATCAACGCCTTCGTTATTACTTCTGGTTGATAGCCCAGCATGTTTGAACCAAAACCGTTCAATGCATCGATATATTCGTTGCCATCAATATCCCATAAACGGCTTCCTTTGGATTTATTCACAACAACGGAATAAACAAGTTCTTTCGTTAATGGCCTGAACCCGGATACAACACGGGGGTCTGCCATGTATGACCGATGCTTTTGCGTATAGTCTTTACTGCTTTTTGTTTTCTTATTATAGCTCGCGGTCAGATCGGCAATGAATTTCTTTTGCCTTTCATCCAATGCTAAAATATGTTTTTCAATGCGGGCCGTAGCGCCAAAGGGTTTCTTAATTTCCGCAACTTCTTCTGCTGACAAACCTGACAGCCCATTTTTCTGGCTTGAAGTTGCCGCAGGCGCAACCGGAACCACAGGAGCGGAAGCTACAGGGGGCGGAGTTGCGGCAGAATTCTGTGCATTATTACCCTGAAGCAGGGCTACCTGCATAGCCAATAGCTGCAATTGCTGATTGATCAGATCCATCGCAGATCCGTTCGTTCCGGCAGCAGGCATTGTATTGATTACAGGTTGTGTCGAATATTGAGGCGTTGAAACCGGTTGATGATTTTCCTGTTTCAACACATCTGGCGGTAATTTTTCATCCAAATATGTCGCCAGCGATTGCAGGTTATTGAAATCTTCATTTAACTGCCTGAAGCTGACAGGAACACTAAATTCCTTTTTCAATGTTAATGCTACCTGTGTCAGAAGCAGGGAATCCAAACCCATTTCTATAAAAGACATATCAGGAGTTATCCCCTGCATTTCGATTCCTGACGCATTCTCGAGTATTTCCTTTACTTTATCAATCAGTATTTGCTTTCTCATTACGGTTGGTTCGGGTTTTGATTGAACAATTATATTTTCTGGTGACGGATGTACAGTCTGCACTGTTGTTGTTTGCAAAGTTGGTGCCTGCAAAGCAGGATTCACCCAATAATTCTTTTTTATAAATGCATAAGTTGGAACACTATGAACTTTTATTCTTTTTTCATTTTCATAAAATGCATGCCAATCCGGATTGACGCCATTCAGCCACAATTGTCCCAATGCTTTTAGTATCGCATAATATTCTGATTGTTTCTCTCCTGCCGATTCAAGTGAAGATACAATCACAACAGGCTTTCCTGCAGCCTGCTGCCTTGTCAAGGTTGCAGTTACATTGCCCGGACCCATTTCCACAAAAGCCCAGTTATTGTTTTGCAGAAGATTCTTTGCAGCTTCCGCAAACAAAACAGTAGATCGCAAATGTTTTGCCCAATAGCCAGCATCGGTTGCTTCTTCATCTTTAAGCAACTGACCGGTAACTGTCGACATGATTGGAATAGCCGGCAGATTCAGTTTTATCGATTTTACTACAGACTTAAA